>ENA-OPRK01000142-OPRK01000142.1-human-gut-metagenome-genome-assembly--contig:-NODE-142-length-66015-cov-7.239206_pt1 | contig 66015 bp, 66 predicted proteins | sample MGYA00241793_ERZ501877 | MGnify/ENA primary metagenome ERZ501877 (study PRJEB25962, sample SAMEA1966253) | human gut metagenome | biome: human gut; feature: human-associated habitat; material: faeces... | reverse complement strand
CGGTACGGCTCTCGTCCCCACGGACGAACCGCTCGGTGAGATCCACCCCGTCGGGCAGCTCCTCCCGCGATGTGTTGCGGAGCACCGCCGCGGCCTGCCCGTCGCCGGCGATGCGGGCCGCGGTGGCGATGATGCGTTCCCATGCGGGCCCGAAGCGGCGTTGGCAGCTTTCCGCGTTCAGGCACAGCTCCTTGACGGCCTTGTCGATCGCCTCGGCGCTGCTGGGGTTGCTGGTGAGCACGCCCATCGAGTCGGGCGGCAGGCTGGTCGCGGCCGCGAACATCGACGCGGTCTGGCGCAGTTGCGCGGCGTGCGGTTCGAAGCTCGCCTGGGTGAACGTGCCGACCTGTGGCAGGTTGCCTTGCTTGTCGCGTGGCAGTGCGAGGACCTGGTCGAGCATGATCTGCCATCGCGGCTTGAGGATGCCGTTCTTGCCGCGGAACATGTCCTCGGTGACGCCGAGGAAGTATCGCGGCGGCACCGAATACAGTTCGGCCTGTACCTCCGAGCGCAGGAAGGTGCGCACGGCGCTGTCGGTCAGGCTCATGACGGTTCGGCTGATGCGCGATCGGCCGAATGGCCGTTTGCTGTCCGGGCGGTATGCGAGCAGTTCGACGGGCAGGCGGCCCTGCCATTCGGTGCGCGCATACACGGTCCATTGCCAGTCGGCGCGCGTGCATCCGATGAGTTTGCCGGGCAGCATGAGGTAGCATGCGCGGATCTGACGGCCGTAGGTCTCGTCCTCGTCCACGTCGAACAGGAGCGCTTCGGTCAGCCCGTGGATGCGGCTGTCCCAGGTGCCGGTGGCGATGTCGGCGGGGAACTCCTGGATGATCGCGGCCGGCTCTCCCCTGCCGGGCTCGCCTTGGAGGGCGGCGATGAAGCTGCAGGAGTGCACGAGCGCGTCGGTGTGCGCGTTTTCGGCGGTCTGCGCGAGGTCGTTGGCGTCCAGCAGGTCGCTGACCTGTTTGCTCAGGTCGCTGCCGTCCTGGGTGGTGATGCCGTCGAGCACGACGCGGTTGGCGAGCCCTTCGATGGCTTTTTCCGGCCATCCGACGACGATTTCCACGTCCTTGGCGATGGGTGGCAGGCTGTAGCCGAGGTCGTGGAGCTCGTTGCGGCCGTTGTAGTAGACGGTGCGGATGCGGTTGCGTGTACGGTGGCGGATGATTTTCGCGGTGAGGCGGCGGAAGGCGTCGTCTTCGTCGGGTGCCAGGCCGGCGACTGTGGCCGGCAGCGGTTCGAGGAGTGTCATGGCAGTTCGATCATCCTTTGTTCTGGTTCGTCGCCCGGCCGGCGGGTGCTGGTGACGGCGCCGTGCAGGGCGAGGGTGGCGGCGACGAGCGGGCTGATGTCGACGTCGGATCCGAGTTTGTTCCAGCCGAACGCGCCTTCGACGCCGATTTTGCGGACGGTCGCGCCGGCGACGGCCTGGTCGAGCGGGCGCACGTCCGGCTTGTGCCGCAGTTCGTGGTATTGGAGCATGTCGAGCAGGCGCCCGCATGCCTTGCCCATGTCGGACGCGCTGGTGACGGTGACGTCGATGCCGGCGGCCTTGAGTGGCGGGATGAGCACGGTGGCCGGGCTTTGGGCGTCGATGACGACGGCGGCGAGGTGCGGCCAGCGGCGGGCGAGGAAGTCGACGGGCCATTTGGTGCCGTGTTTCCTGACGCCTTTGAGGGCGGCGACGTCGATGTATGCGGTGCCGTCCTCGTAGGCTTGGCATGCGCCGATGGTGATCCAGCCGCGGTGTGGCGGCATGTCGACGGCCATGGCGGTCCAGCCTCCGGGCGCGCGTTCCGGTGTGGCTGCCTGCGCCCAGAGTTCCGGGTCGATGGCGGCGTGTTCGCCGTCCTGGTCCCAGATGCCGAGGGCTTCGCGGCGGAAGCTGTCCTCGCCGAGGTTCTTGAGCATGCGCAGCATCGCGGTGGCCGGTGTGCGGTGAGGGTAGCTTGGGTTGGCTTGGGCCCAGGCGTCGGGGTCGGCGGTGTCGCAGTCGCGGTCGGCGCCGAACTCGATCCATGTGCTGTCGGGGTCGTGCCCGAGACCGGCCGTGCGGCGATTGGTGAACACTTCGCCGGGGTCCACGGGCCTGGGTGGCGTGCCCATGTGGATGATGAGCGGGTTTTTCGCGGCGTTGGCGGTCGGGATCATGTCCTCGAGTGCTTTTTCGGTCAGGATCTGCGCCTCATCGAAGATGATGACGTCGACCGCGGCGAAGCCTCGGCCGAAGCCCTGTTCGCGGGCGCCGAACAGGATGCGGCTGCCGTTGGCGAACGCGATTTCCTCCTGCCCGTTGGTCTGTCGGATGGCCTTGCAGTGTCTGGCGAGGCCGGGCCGTTTGACGAGCGCCTGCATCGACTTGAACGTTTCGGCCGAGGTCCGTGTGCGGTGCGCTGTCCAGATGACCTTGAGGTTTGGTGTGGTCAGGCACAGGATGACGATGATCGTTCCGACGGTGAAGGTCTTGCCGGTCTGCCGGCAGATCGACATGCCGATGCCGCCGACGCTTGAGGCGTAGGTGCCGTCGGCTCGTTTGGCGAGCATGAGCATGCCGATGCCTTCCTGCCATCGGTCGAAGTGGATGTCGAGCCGTTCGGCGACGCGGCGGACGCGGCCGAAGCCGCTGGCCGTGACGCCTTCGGGGATGTTCAGGACTCGGGCGGCCTCAGAGAGCCTCGGCGTCGAAGGGTTCGTCTTCGATGCCATCCGTCATCTCCTCGGGGTCGTCGAGTATCGGATCGGGCTCCTTGTCGCCGTCGAGTTCGAGCAGCTCCTTGCCGACGGCGAGCAGCTGCTTGCTCAGGCCGGCCACGGCGGTGGCCGGGCAGTGCGTGTCCTTGAGGTTGCGCATGAGGGCCGTGCGCGACACTTCGAGCAGGTCGCGGTAGGTGGCCGGCCCGGGTGAGGGTGACGGTGATGGTGACGGTGATGGTGATGGTGACGGTGATGGTGACGGTGTGGCGCCGTCGCGGGCACGGCGTTTGGAGGCGAGCTTGCGGCACGTGTCGGAGCAGTATTTGCGTCTCGCGCTGGCGTTTCTGGGTATTGCGGCGCCGCAGCGCGCGCAGGTTCTGGCCGGCATGGCCTGCCTCCTTGGGACGGCGGGGTGCGGGTGACGATATTTTTTCGCGGGGAGAGGTATCGGCGCTGCACACGAGGTCGCCCCCCGAACCGGATGGGGGTATGGTCCCGTGGGGTCACCAGTCGTCCGACTCCCAGTCGGCGGCGACGACGGCGCTTGGACGGTGGCCGGCGAGCCGGCGGCGTACCTCGGCGCGGGCCCATGCGAGCGTGTGCGTGCCCTTGACCGCGTTGCACCAGCGGTGCGCCGGCCCGCTGTTCGCCTTGCATACGCGTCCGCCGTTGGCTATGGCCACGGTCTCGTCGACCACATAGCTCCAGGGATCCGGCGGCCGACGGGTGTAGTCGATGGGCCGGCCGCAGATGTAGCAGTCGGCCTTGCGCGCCCTCCAGTAGGCCTGCACCTCACGGCGCCGGTGGCCGTTGGCGTAGCGGGGATTGCCCATGGTCGGGGGCTCCTTGAACAGGAAAGCACCAGCCCTGTGGGGCATGGTGCAAGTCAATGTACATATTACGCGGCGGCAGGGGCCTGCGCAACCTCGACGAGCTCGGCCAGGTTGAACACCCATACGCCCCGGCGCAGGGCCCGCGCATGGGGCAGGCGGCCGCGGCGCAGCCAGTCCGTGATCTGCTTGCGGGTCACGCGCACGCCCGCATGGCGGGTCAGCCACAGGGCCGCCTCGGCGGGAGAGCCTTGCCAGGTGCGTTCATGCAGGTCCTTCAGCCGGCTTCGCACGAGGCCCTGCAGGTCGTCGAGCAGGTCATGGCAGGCGGGGCACCGGCCGGAATCCATGTGCGCGGGTACCGCGAGCCGTTGCCCGCAGGACGGGCAGTCGACCACGGTGACGCGCCCGTCGGCCGGCGTGGTGGCGCGGTCGATACGGTGCAGGAACCGTTCGAGCCCGTCGAGCAGGCCGCCGGCCTGCGGACTGGCGGTGACCTTCGTATGGTTGGCGAGGATCCACCGCCATGCGCCCTTCCATGCCCCGGCCGGGGCGAGCATCCAGCGGATCTCGCCCAGGGCGGCCACATGCAGCATGAGCGTGCGCGCCTCATCATAGACGTCCATCCAGCCGCAGCTGATCGGCAGGGCGGCCACGGCATGGTTCGCGGCGCCCTCCCTTCCGCCGATGCGCGCCTTGCGTTCGGCCAACGCGCGCAGTTCCGGGATGAGCCGGCCCAGGACGCTCACGTCCCTGACCAGCCGTCGCGCACAGTCCCTGCACAATGTTCCGCCGGCCGGCCGCCGGCAGTATCCGCATGCTCCCATCTGAGTCCTTCCGGGCGAGTAGTATTGAAGACGGTCTCCAAGGCCTCGGCCCGACAGGGTTGGGGCCTCTCCTTTTATTCGCCGCCCTGTTGGGCGATCCTGCGGATGATCAGGCGGCCGATGTTGTTCTCTTCGTCGCGTTGGTCGGCCTGGTCGAGCAGTTCGGCCGAGTCCTGCATCATGTGCGCGTGTTTGAGCGCCTTGGATGCCTGAAGCGTGGCCAGGGTGAGCGCGTGGCTGATCTGGATGTCCTCGCTGCCGCTGATGGCTTGGATGTCGGTGAGCGCCTTGCCGATGTGTTGCTGCAGTGTGATGGCTTGGCGGCGGATGGTCTCGGCCGTGTTGAGGCGGTCCATGCTCTTGTCGATGTCGTTGTTCATTGGTGCTCCTTGTTTGGTCTGGTGTCGCGGAGGATGAGCGTGACGGGTTGTTCTCCGAGATCGATGTGTTCGATGTTGGCGCGGCGGCGGAGGATGAGCGCGTATTCGTCCATGACGTCGAGCTGGCGGCTGAGCAGTGCGATGGGGCAGGTGGGCTCGAAGCCGAACGTGCCGTCCGCGTATTTGGCCAGCAGGTCCCTGAGTCGGTCCGCACGGCGGATGAGCTCGTGGTATTCGGCGTTCATTCCGTTTCCCTCGCTTTCCGCCCCGCCCGTCTTGATCGTCCTGTCACCCCTGAGCCGTGGGACGTGATCGAGCGAATTGGGCCCGCCGGTGCGGTCAAGGCCGATGGTTCCCTCGAGATCGGCCGCAGTGGCCTTCGGCATGTGTCCCGCGCGCGTTCGTGTCCACGCGTCGATGTCCGAGATGCGGTAGACCACGAGGTTGTATCCCAATCTCACGCATTGCGGGCCGATGCCCCTCTGACGCCACTTCGCCAGCGTCCTGGGCGAGATCCCGATCATCCGCGCGGCCTCGCGGGACTTGAGCATCCTGTCCTCCATACCCATCTCCCTACTCGCCCGGCTCACTGTCGGGCCCGTGTCCCCCGATCATTTCGGCGGCCACGCTGTCCAGCCTGTCTTCCATCGCGGCGGCGAGATGGTCGTACCAGTCCTCGATGTCCGGGCCCTTCGTCATCCAGCCGCAACCGCAAACGATGCGGCCGTGGGCGTTGATACACGGCTCGAGGACGCCTTCCGAGCCGAAGTCACCCAGATGGTCGGCCAGCACGTCCTTCACGGCCTGCGCCCTGGACCGCGGCGGGGCCGAGAGCAGCCTGTCCATGTGCTCGCCGAACTCCCGCCATGAGTCGAAGCGGCACTCGCATCCACGGCAACGGACCTCCGGCGGATCCCAGGTCATGTACCCGGCATGAGCCGCCGCCAGATTGCGTCTCCCACTCATTTCACACCCCTTGCTTTCACTTCCGTGGGCATTGGCCCGCCATGACCGAGCATGGATTCACAGTGACGAATCACGCGTGCGAAGATGTTCGCCTCATGCGTCCAAAAATCAACCGGCCGTACCGGGTCATTGACAAGGCCCTTCCCGTCCTTCCCGCGCCATTGCAGCACGTCATCGCGTTCCCCGCCAAGCCATTCGATGAGGTCGCTGAGGACCTTATCCCTCTCCCTCATGTCACTCGTGGCAAGTTCGCCGCGTTGGCATTCGAACGGGTTCTCCCTCATCACGTCACGTTCCTCCCTCCTGCTGGCGGCGAGCGCCATCCTGGTTTTTCTTTTCATTTCGGTTTTCTCCTATCGCTTGCGCCATTCTCCGTTGGCGTATCGGTTCCATCCGCGTATTGCGGTTTTGATGTCGTCGTCCGGGGTCGTGATCCAGATGGCGTTCGGGCATCCACGGCATTTGGCGATCCAGAAGAAGCGGGTCGTGGCTCCGATGATTCGGGCGTAGTGTTCGATGTTGGGTTTCCTTGTGCCGCAGTATGGGCATGGGCTGGTCTTGTGCCATTTCCTGATGTGCGGATGGATGATGTTTCTCATGTGTTTCATGGTTTGCTTTCCGTGATGATGACGGTCCGGATGCCGTCGGCGGGCTTGTTCGTGTGGTGGCGCAGGTCGCAGTCGATGATGTGCAGGCCGATGCCCTGGTATTTCAGGACCGCGTGGACCGGGCTCAACCGGATCAGGTCCAGTGGGCCGTCCAACGTGACGTCCATGCGGGTGAGTGCGATGCATCGCCGTCCGATCAGGTCGGCGGGATTCCGGTATCGCCATGCCGTGTGCGCCTGGACCGTCATGGCCGGCCTCCGGTCAAGCCGGTCAGGATGATCACGCCGAACGGCAGGAGCGCCGCGGCGATCGCATTCATCACCATGCCCCTTTCAGGAGTTCGCGGTACCACCGGTAGTCGTTGATGTCGCGACGGATGCAATCACGCACCCTGTGCGAGCCGTTATGCCCCTTGTACGGGTCCTCGGGACAATCCAGGAACGTGAGATAGCGGCGCAGCGTGGTCAGATCGAACTTGCGGTAGCTCAGCCACGCGTCCGGATTCAGGTTCAGACGCTTGAGGAAATCGAGGTCGAAATCCACGTTCGTTCCCGCCGGAACCAGCGTGAAACGTTGCGCCAACGATGCGATGAATTTCTCCACCGCGTTCGCCACGGCATTCTCACCGTCGTTCCGCTCCGAACCGTTCAGCAGCTCGAACAGCAGCCCGTTGTCGGTGTGCATCGAGAACGCGATCGGACTCATGTCCAACAGGTCCAGACCGGCCGGGCGGATGATGCGATGCAGCGAACCATACGACTGTTCGCCCAGCACGTCGGTGCATTCCATGCCGACCTCCAACGGGAGGGACGACGCCCTATCGATGCCGGTGGTCTCGAAGTCCAGCCACAGGAGCACGTCCGGCTTGGTCGCTTCTTCGCTCATTGTTGGTTTCCTTTCGTCTGGAGGAGGATGATTGCGGTCTGGGTGAGTGCGACGGCTGTCCCGTCCTGGTTGAGCCGGAACCACTTCCCCCGCCAGTCACGCACGGGAATGGCGAGCGGATCCATGCCGAACGGCACGATCAGCCCCAGCCGTTCCGCCTCCGCCACATGCCGGTGGACCCACCCATGACAACCCGTGTCACCGCTGCCGCACAACTCGACGATGTTCGCCGGACTGTGCCGCACATCCGGATCCGCCGCACGACGCAACTGACGATGATGGCCACTGCGCCCAGGCCAACGAGCCGGATCATGGATGTTCGCCCCGCAGCGGAGGCAATGCCACCCCTGACGTTGCAGTGCGATACGCTTGGAATCCTCAAACTCGCCCATACGACACCTCCTGCATCAGGCCATTGACCAGCACCAAACATGAAGTGCAGTTGGCTCTCAGCCCGGAGGCCATCGCGGCAATGCCGTTATCAGCCTTGCCACCGGCGAGCGCTCGCAGTTCGATTGTGCTGGCGGTCTGGGCTGTGTCGGTGAGGAGTTGGGCGAGTCTTTCGAGTTGTTCCCTGGTCATTGGTCGTTCTCTTCGTCTTGGTCGGCTTCCGTGATGGCGGCGATGAGTTGGTCGAGGTGGCTGGTTTCGTCGTCTGCGGGCTGGTATCCGATGTCTTGGAGGATCTGGTAGTAGCCGGGGATGCGGCGGCTGGTGTCGTTGACGTCGGTCCAGTCGGATGGTTCGATGAACCATTCGATGCGGCTGGCGAGGATGGATGCGGCTTCCAGTGGCCAGTCGGCGGTCTGCAGGCTGATGCGTGCGGCTGTTGGGGCGTCTTCGGCGGTGATGCCGGTGATCTTCTCGTATTCCTCGCGGCTGCCGGTGTGGTCGTCCCAGCTGGTGAGGGCGTCGACGAGACCGCCTGGGATGGGGTCGGTGATTTGCAGGAGTCCGAGCTTCGCGGCCGTTTCGATGAGCTGGGAGCGTTTGATGGCGTGGAGATGGCTGTGGAGCCATGCCATGCGCTTGTCGGCGGAGGCGGCGGCGTATTCCTCGAGCGCATGGAACCTCGCGTCGCGTTCGGCCCGTTCGAGCGCCCGTCGTTCCTCCTCGGCGCAGGCTGCGGCCCGGTCCCGACGGTGCCACAGGTAGATCTGGCGGGTCTCCTCGTGGATGGAGACCGCGTCGGGTCGTTGCTCCCGGAGGTACTCCAACGTCTCTTCGGGTGTGCCGGAGGCCGCGCCGACCCAGCCGTCGTAACGCCATTCGGGGTCGTTGAACGGTTTTTCCGGTTCCGGGATGAGGTTAAGGCCGCTGGTTTCGTCCCCGAGGAGCGCGGCGACCGATTCGAGCCATCGGCGGTCACGATCCTCGCGTTCGATGTTGCGGAGGACGTAGTCGAAGTTCGAGGTGCCGGCCGCCTGCGCGAGCTCCTTCTGACGGTCCGGTTGGCCGTCGTATCGGCTGATGGCGATCAGCTGGCCGATGGTGAGCTGGTCGAAGTCGCTGCGGGTCCGGCGGATTTCGGCGGGGATGCTGGCGGCTTTGCTGCGGTCGCGTACGTAGTCGCTGCTTCGGCCGAGCCTGTGGGCGACGCTCGCGGCGGTGGCGCCGAGGTCGAGCATGCCCTGGATGGCGTCGGCTTCCTCGAGGACGGTGAGTTGTTCCCGCTGGCAGTTCTCGGTGATCATGGCTTCGAGCTGTTGGAGCGGGTCGAGGTCGAGCACGAAGCAGGGCACGGCGCCGGTGCCGGCCTGTTTGCACGCGGCGAGGCGGCGGTGGCCGGCGATGACCCTGTAGCGTTTGCCGTTTGGTACGACGGACAGGGGCGAGAGGAGCCCGTTGGCCTTGATGCTGGCCGCGAGGTCGGACACGTCGCCGATGTTTTTGCGTGGATTGTCCGGGTGCGGGTCGATCAGGCTCGTGTTGATGAGCTTGATCTGGTTGCTCTGGTAGTCGCTCATTGCTTCTCCTTGCTGGTTCGTTGGTTGAGGTTTTCCGCGCATGCCTGGCATGCTTGCCACCAGTTGCTGGGATGGCCGTCTCTGAGGCTGCCGGTGTGGTCGTATTCGTTTTCGTGGGGGTCCATGATCCGGTGGACGTGTTCGCAGTCCCAGGTGTGGCGGTGTGGTCGGGTTGGTGTGGTGGGTTCGGGTGCCCAGGTCTGCCATTGGTCGCGGAGCCATGTGTTGAGCCGTGGGATGTGTCCCGTGCGGATTTGGCCGTCGTTGACGGCTCGCCGGTATCGGCGGACGGCTGATTGGAGTCGGGCGAGCTGGGCGGGGTCCTCGGCGATTTTCGCGTACAGGCTTCGGGCTTCGAGGTCGGGTTTGCGGCCTTTCGTGCCGACGGTGCCGGGATAGGTTTCGGCGAGCCGCTCGTAGCCGGCGTCCGGCGGTTCGATTCCGGTTTGCTTCGGTTTGCCGGCGGGAGGGGTCGGGAAGGGTATATCGGTATAGGTATCGGTTTTATGCCACGTTTTTGCTTGGCTGTTTGCTAGCAACTTGCTAGACGTTTCGCTACCGTCCTGCTCCCCGTTCGCTTGGCCGTTTGCTAGCAGGTTGCCAGACGTTTGCTTGGCTTTCCGGTTGGCGGCCTTGCTTCGTCCTCCCCTGCTCCCGGCCCTGCGGCGCGCCTCGAGCTGCCCCGGCGAGAGCGTCTTGGGCTCCTTGCAGATGCCCTCGGCATAGACGGGACGCCACCCGCCGTCATGCTCCTCCATGAGCCCGGCGTCGATGAGCTGCTGGAGCTGCTTCATGGTGCCGCCGGCGTCCTTGAGGTCCAGTTTGTCGAAGCGGCCCGGATACGCGTTCGGATCCCTGGACCGCATCGAAACGCCCTTGGAATGGATGACGCACAGCTTGACCCACAGTCCCACAGTGGCGAGCGGCAGACGGCGGATGCGCCTGTCGTCGGCCATCTGATCGTCGATGATGAACCACATCTCCCTTGCTCCTTCCGTGGTTCAGTCGATCTCGCCGGTGTCCGGATCGACGTGTTCCATGTCGAGGCTGCGCCGCAGGTCGTCGATGAGGATCATCTGACGGCTGCCGGCCGGTTTCGCGCACATGGTCTCCATCGCCAGCCCGGCATCGACGATGCGCTGCGCGAGGTCGGCGCAGTCGTAGACCGCCTCGGTGACGGTGTGGATCCCGCCCCATTTCTCGATGTATTCCTTCTTGGTCCTGGTGTCCATGCAGGTGCGGCACGCCTTGAGCACGCCGGCCGCGGCCTTGGTGATCTGCTGGGTCTTGCCGATGAGGTCGATGAGCAGGTCGGGTGTGGCCTCCTGCGGGATGAGCGCCTGTTGTTCCGTTTTCCTCATGATTCGTTTCCTTCCCTTTTAGAAGTCCGGTTCGCCGGTCGTGCCGGACCCGCCGAATGATGACTGGTCGGCCGGCGGCGCGGCCCATGGATCGTCCGCCGGCGGCCGCGCGGGCTGTTGCGGTCGCTGGCTCCAGCCGCCCGTGCCGGTGTTGACCACGGGCGGTGCGGCGTGCGGGTTGCCGTAGGTGCCGTCCGCCTGCCGGTGTCCGGTGCGGGAGACCTGTGCCGTGGCGTAACGGAGCGATGGGCCGATCTCGTCGACCTGCAGTTCGATGACGGTGCGGTTGGAACCGTCCTGCGCCTGGTAGGAGCGTTGCGTAAGCCTGCCCTGCGCGATGACGCGCATGCCCTTGGACAGTGACTGCGCGCAATGCTGTGCGAGGTCGCGCCATGCGGAGCATCGCAGGAACAGGGCCGCGCCGTCCTCGTATTGGCCGGTCTGCCGGTTCCAGTTGCGTGGCGTGGACGCGATGGTGAAGCCCGCGACCTGCGTGCCCTGGCCGGTGGTCCTCAGTTCGGGGTCGGCGGTGAGGTTGCCGATGATGGTGATGACGGTCTCTGCGGCCATGGCTATGCCTCCTTGACGTAGGTGGACGGTTCGGCTCCCATCTGGCTGGGGTCCTTGGCCTTCCACGCGCACCTGGCGCGCAGGCAGCCGGCCTGCCTGTCGATGATGACGTCGCCGAAACGCGCCGGCGCGACCATGGTGAGGTCCCAGCCGCGGTCATGGTTGAGCTTGCTGATGGTCTCGTAGAGCTCCGCGATCAGCTCGCCGGAGCTCATGCCGACGCTGTCGGGCGTCAGCGGCCACTCGAACCACCGCTCGCCCTCCGGCCTGTATGTCTGTCTCATTCGCGGACTCCTTGTCGTGTCTGGTGGATGGTCGTGCCGGGGCGTGGTTTCGGACCACGTCATCCGTTCGCCGGCGTGTCCCGGACACGCCGATCCATGGCGCCCGCCGCCATCGCGGGCCCCGGCGGGAACGGACGGGAGGAGAAGAGAGAAGATGACCCGTCCGGCCGGTTTTAACGTCTTTTCCTTGACGGGTGGGCGGCTCCCGCGGGGCGAATGACGAGTGCCTGCAATGTGAATGCGGGAGCCGCCCAGGTCCTATTCGTCGCCGTCGCCATGCTCGGCGAGCCAGCGCCTGACATGCGGACTGTCGGACAGCCGGCACGTGACGAGCAGGGCGGGCGGCAGGACCGCCACGGGCGCGGCGAGCAGATGCTCGATCGGATGCGTGCAGGCCGACGTGCCGAACAGCACGTAAAGGGCCAGCAGCCACGCCACGGCCAATAGCTGCATGAGGATCACGGACAGGAGACGCCTCATGGCTCCTCCTTCCGGTTGGCGTGTCGTGCGAGTTCCAGCGTCTCGTCCCTCAGGGCCTCGATGTCCTTCAGGATCTCCCAGAGGACGGGTGCCAGCTCTCCCCTCGTCGGGGTTGTCGCTTCGGCTCGTTTCGGACCACAGGGACATCGCCGCGTAGCTTGCGGCGTCGAGCCTGCGGTGGAGGCGTCTTGTTCTGATGCGGGTGGATAGTCTCATCGTGATGCCGCCCTACCTGTTCGGACGATCCCGCCGCCATCGAGGTGTCTCCTGTGCGGCAGGAGGTTCATCACGAACCCGCCGCCATCCATCCAGCTCATCGCATGCTCCTTGTGCAGTCGGTCTCGCCGGCCTCGAGCCATTCGGCGACCGCGTCCTGCGGGTAGAGGATCATGCGGCCGTGCTTCACGAACCGTGGCCCTTGTCCACGGAAGCGGAGTTGGGCCAGATACGCCTGTCGGGTCCTGACTTCCGCCGGGGTTTCGGCGCCGAAGAGTCGTGCCACCTAGGCGGTGGTCATCATCTGCCGTAACGCCATCACGCACCTCCATCGCGCGTAGAATCGTTCACATGGATTGGTTCAACGTCATCGGTCTCGTCCTGTCCGCGATCGGCTGCGTCACCGGTTGCATCGCCCTGTTCCAGACGCATCGCGGCAACAAGCTGTCGAAGGATGCCAACGGAACGGCGGAGGAAGCCAACCGGATCTCCATCGACTCGAAGAGGATCGCCAAGCAGGCCAACGGCCTTGCAGGAAAGGCGAACGAGATAGCTGCAGACGCGAACTCGATCAGCCAGCGGGCGTTGGCGGTCACCGCCGACCAGACGGTCTACAAGTGGAGGATCGGGTACGATGGAGACGCTTCGACCGTCTTCCTGGTCAATGACTGCCCCAACATGGCACGAGACGTGCAGGTGTTCATCCGCAACGAAGACCAGACCGTTGCGCAACGGCATGTCGATGAGGTTGCGCCGTTCGGCGAGATCGTATTCGAAGATGAGTTCTTCGCGCAGAAGATATTCGAAGACCAGGCTGGTGTCGACCGTCTGAACGCGCAGCCCGGCTTCACTTTCATCGGACGCGGCGGATGCAAGGTCAACGTCCGTGTCGTCTATACGACCGAGCTGGGCGGCAGACGAAGCGACGAGATCGAGCAACGCCTCACCAATGCCCAAAGACATTAGATCCTCTTTTGACATCACGCACCCCCTTGTCGTGTATGATGCCGGGCGGCGTTAGGAGAACCGCCCGGCCCTCTCCTAAGATCGGTGTCATCCCGCATTTGCGACGTGCGGGCCGAACGGTTAGGAGAAGAATCATGCTCACACAGCGACAGGCACTCGAAGAGGCGAGAGGAAACATCGCCCACGGCACCGGCATCGCCGCGCGGATCAAGGAGACCTCGCAGAATCCTGAGATTAGGGAACTCGCGAAAGCCATCCATTTCATCGGATTCGGAAGCCAGCAGATCGTCAACGCCTTCACCGATTCCGGCAGGATAAAGGATCTCTAACAGGAAACGGCAGACGGCTTCCATCTGTCCAAGCACGGCGGCGCGGTCGGCGGCTTCCTTCAGCCGCGCGAGACCGCTGCCGCCGATCGCAGACCTGGCGAAAGCCGAATCGATGAGGTCGACGCTCGTTCTCGGCTGTGCCGCGGTGAAGAGGCCGTCCCTCAGATCATCGAACGCGGAGCACAGGGTTCCTCTCGTGGTCTTGTCCATCACGCACCCTTTTCCGGTGCCGGGCTGAATATCGGCTGACTCATGGCCGTTCGTGTGGGATGTTTCCAGTTCCTTGCGGACGGCTTTGGCGATTGCTTCCAGCATTGCCGGATGCCTCTTCTTGAACTCCTCAACTGAAACCGGAATAATGGTCTTGGTTGCCGGCCAAGTCTTAATATCGTTGCTCATTTCGGATTCTCCTTTCGATTCAAGCGCTAGCGAGCGCTTCAGCGTCGGAAATGATTTCGGAGAGCTTGCGACCAGTGACCTGGCTGATCCGAACAAGCTCATCGAAGTTGAATGTTCCGCCGTTAACGGTTGAGCCAGAGATTGATAAGGACCGTGGCGATGCTTGCCACCGCGCACGCGACGGAGAACCAGGTTGCTATCGTTTCCATGTGAAAACACCTTCCTTTCGATTCAAGCGCTAGCGAGCGCTTCATCCCCGAACTGGGGATGACTTGACTTCCGTTTCGACGTCGCTTAAGAAGCTGACAAAATCAAGTCCCAGTACATCGCAAATCGAAATTGTCTCGGGGATGGTGAGGAACGATCGTTCGGGATGCTCGAGACGGCGGCACAACGTAGCCCATGGAATGCCGGAGATGTTGGAAACCTGCTGCTTGCTCATCTCGGATGACTCAATTGCGTCGGTAATTCGCTTTGCAAGCATGATTGAGAATTTTAAAGTATCCATGCGGATTACTCTACTATCCGTTTGGATAGTGTCAAGCGCGACACGCCCATTTGGATATTGCACTATATTCACATGGATAGTAATTTATCCGTATGGATATTAATGAGGCGACGGCGAAGGCACTGCAAGCAGCACGCGCAGTTAGCGGGCTAACTTTTGAGGAACTGTCGGCAAAGTCAGGCGTTCCCGCACAGACCGTATACCGCATGTTTGGCGCCAAACGAGACATCAAGCTTCCGCAGCTCTACTCGTTGGCTCAAGCAATGGGGATAACAGTGGTGGAACTAATGGAGGATGCTGAACGCATCCAACAGCGAGCGCAGAGAAACGAAAACGCTGCCACCGTCATTGACGATGTCCCCATTGACGCTATCGCTGCCAATCCCGAAGCATTCGGAGTGGCGGCTAACCGTGATTCGAATAAAGACCTTGAACGCGATACTCCGCGAGACTGACAACGGGTAAATAAAGGAGAAGGTGACAACGATGGGATTGCTGTCATGGATTTTCGGACAAAACAGGAAAACGCCAAAGGAGTCAGAAGGAAAGCGCTTCAGTGACGAAAGGCTTAATCCAACCCCGGATACCGATAGGGAAAGAGAATTGGCTCGCGCCGGGCGATTCGATGGCAGTCACCCCACTTCCTACGCGACCCACAGGCCTGTAGATGGAATGGTTCACACAGTCAGGCAACCAGTTCTAAGACGACACGAGGATCATGTCTCCGGCGACATCGAATACAAGGTTTTCGTATATGACGGCAGGCCGTTAAGACATGTGAAGGACGGCAGTCGCTTCGTCGCGCAAATCGCCGCGAAACCGGTGCGCATGGTCAGCACTCTGACAGGAACCCCATGGGACGGAAGACATGATGACGGCATAGCTTTCACTTTTGACGGTAAACCATTCGGCGTTTCCTTCAATGAGGATTTTGCCTCATACCTGCGTGCAACCGGAGCCTCATCTATCGACATGGTGCGTCGCGGATGGTATGACCGAAAGGGGAACATTCCCGAGGTGAGGGCCCTCGCCCCTTCCACAAGAAGACGAAACACGCGCACCGTATCCGATCGGAAACCGTTGACGCCACAACTGCCTCGACCGGTGAACGCCAAACCGGACGCGGTATTCGTAGATGGCATCTTCCCCGTAGACGTCACCGGTGAGGAAAAAGCACAGGACACGCTTGCCAAGTACGGCCCTGACACATGGGTATGGGCAACACTCACCGTTGGAGAACAGCCCAACGGCAAATACAAGGGGCAGCCGACCATCGATGCATGGATTGATGGAACACGAATCGGCTGCACAACTCATCTCCAAGCTGAGCGGCATTTGAAACGAGTACAAGGTCGCAAACCAAGATACTGCAGGGCAACCATTGTGCAAGGCAAGAACAAACTGGAATTGCAATTGCTTCTACCGGGGAAAGACCAATAGCCGAACTCAGTATGATGTGTAGCTGAACGTAATACTCTGCGCGAGTAACCAATAATCAGAAAAAGAAGGAACAACCATGAGCAAGAATACATTCGCCGCCATCATGGCCGTGCTAATCTGCCTCAATTGATGGCGCCCGCGAATACGATGCCCGCGCTCGCGAGTTTGCTGTTACGGATGAGGCGATCAACCGGATCGCCGCGCACCCGGAGGACTACGACACGGCCGCCCACACTGATCCGAACAAGACCCTCGAAGCGGAGACCCCGCGAGACTGAAATTTTTATCCAAAACCAACCACAAGCCAAAGAAAGAAGAGAACCATGCACAAAAAGACAATCGCAACGGCCATCGCCGCCCTGCTCGCCCTCGGACTCGGCGCATGCGGCAACACCAACGACGCCAAAACCACCGACACCAACAACCCAAGCCAATCACAGACGGAAAAGAAACCCGCAGAACAGCCGGCCGACCTGACCGGCACATGGAAACAAACCAACTCCGGCAGCGACGACTCCTGGATGGAAGCCGAAATCACCACCGACACGATCACAATCCAATTCGTCAGCGACAACGGCGACACGAAAAGCCTGTACTGGAAAGGCACCTACAACGCACCCGACAAGGCCGGCGACTGGAAATGGACGAGCCAAGGAGACACCGAGGCGATGCAGGCCTCCCTGCTCGGCTCCCAGGACGCCACCAAGGACTTCACCTACACCAAGACGAACGGCGTCAGCTGGGAAACCACCATGATGGGCACCACCACAGTGGTGAAGACCGCCAAACAGTGAACGACGATCCAAACAATTGGAAACATCGGGAATAGACCATTTTGTTGACGCCAACAAAATGGTCGGCTCCGAAAGGGAAAAGATGGATAGAAATGATATCGAGCAACACGCGAATACGCTCGACTCCATCATGCACACCGACGACAACGAAGTGGAATTCTGGTACGCACGCGACCTGATGGAACAAATGCGATACACCGAATGGAGAAACTTCAGCAAAGTCATCGAAAAGGCACGGGTCTCATGCAGCAACGCAGGACAGCCGATTGACGCGCATTTCCGCGATACCAAACGAGACGTGGAACTCGGAAGCGGCGCCATCCGCTCCATCGACGACACGTGAAACTCACACGCTACGCCTGCTACCTGACGGCCCAGAACGGCGACCCACGCAAGGAAGAGGTCGCACTGCTGCAAAGCTATTTCGCCGTACAGACACGCACCGCGGAACTACTGGAACAGCGCATGGGCGAGATACTGCGCATCGCCGGACGGCACGCGCTGACCGCCGAGGAGAAACAGCTCAGTTCCCTCGCATACCAGCGCGGAGTCAACGAAAGGGACTTCGGCATGATCCGCTCACGCGGCGACCAGGCACTGTTCGGCATGAGCACCACCGACATGAAACTCAAACTCGAAGCGCCGAAAGGCCAGCCGTTGGCCGACAGGCTCCACCCCATCGCGGTGACCGCCAAGCAACTCGCCACCCAGATGACGAACTACGGGATCCAGGAACGGGACCTGCACGGAACGCCCGCGATCACCCGCGAACACGTGGACAACAACAAGGCGGTACGCAAAAGCCTCTTCGACCGTGGCATAGCACCCGAGGACCTACCCGCGATGGAGGACATCAAAAGGGTCGAACGCAGGGCGAAACGCGACGAGAAACGCATCGAAGGCACGGGATTCAGGGACGAGGACACGAAAACAGGTGAATGACGACACCCTATCCGCCTGGGCCGCGACCATGGGGGTGCGCGTCGAGGAACGCAGGCTGGCAGGCGACAGATGCGGCCTCTACTATGATCCGCTACGCCTCGTCATCCTCGACGAACGGCTGGCCGGATTCCAACGCCGCTGCACCCTATGCCACGAACTCATACACGCCCGGCATCATGATCCCGGATGCGGCACCCAATACGGAACCAGATGCGAGCGACGATGCCGCAGGGAAACCGCATTGACGTTAATCAGCCCCGTGGACTACGGGCTGGCGGAACAAATGTACGAGGGCGACAGGTGGATGATGGCCACGGAACTGGGCGTGACCCTGCAGGTATTGGACGATTACAGGCAGGCATTGCATGACATAGTCGCGTGCATCCGCTAACGTGTTTCATCCGGCGAATATTTTGCGATGATGACCACACCCATGCGATCCACCGCATCCTTATACAGGCTTATAGACCCTTATATTCGTCTGGAATCCTTATAAAAACGAGCCCCGGCCGCCCGCATACCGCGAGCGCCGAAGTCTGATTAGGTGAGCGCCTTATATGCGGTGGCGCCGATGAACGCCAGGACTCCCAATACACATAGCCATTGGACTATCTGGTCGCTTACCCATGAATACCAGAACATGCGTCTGTGTCTTGCCGCGAGGACGTTGGGGCGTTGCCATTCCGGATAATTTCCGTATAGCATGTTCGAGATTCTGACGAATAGATGGAGGAACGGATGCCAGCCAGCGGCTTTGAGCAGCATGTTCATATTCATGTCTTTGGATTCGGGCTGAGAAGAAGATTCCAGCCCTAGATCATCCGGCAAGTTCTCGATCTGTGAATCGTCGTCCTTCGGAGGCAGATCAGATGGCTGTGCGAAATCGTCTTCCATGGACGGGATATCGTCGGCATCCGACGCTTCAGTCCATCCGAAATAGTCCTCTTCCTCCGTCACAGCGCAAGAATCTTTCGTCTATACGCTACAGCGTCCACAGATACATGAAATGCCTTTGCTATGGATATGTTGCTGTCTCCAGCCTTCGTCATTCTTCGCAGTTCGGGTTCCGGCATGAGAAGCGCGCCGGCGAATTCGTTGGCGATCACTTCGAAGAGATTGCCACGTCCGGCATCACTGCGTTTGTCCGTGTATCCTTTACCGACAGGTATTGCCTTGACATAATCTGAAAGCCGCTCGTCAGACGTGGTGTGCGTCATGTAATGGCCAAGCTCATGCGCGGCGCTGAAACGCATTCTGTTTAGCGGCTGGTCCTTGTCGAGGTACATGGTGACGTTGTTGTCGCCGCCGACAAGCATCCCCCACGTATCCGTCCCGAGTTGTGAGCTGTACACCTCTATGCCGGCACGCCGCGCGATTGCCACTGGATCCACCGGATAGGAACCGGACGGCCAGTAGTTCTCCAATGTGTCCCTTGCGAGATCGCGCGCAATCTGTCTCGCCTCGCCATATGTCATGGACTTCATCGCACGCCTCCCTATTTTAGCTTTCAATCTACCGATGCGTCGGTAGCGTCGTCAACGCTCCTTCACAATCTGGATAATCCTGACACATTCCGGTGATTTCGGTAATCATCAGGAAAACCGAATAAATTCAAAGCCCCGGCACCCACATATTGTGGGCGCCGGGGCTTGATGTCGTTTAGTCGTTTTTCCTATTGCGGATCGCCTGTATCAGGCTTGATCCTGCTCCGATAAGGCCAGCGATGCCGCCTATGACGGCCGCCGCGTTGTTCTTGTTGATGACGCCTATGAAGCAGATGACCCAAGGCAATGCGGACATGCTGGCGGACGTGATGAGAACCGCCCATGATTCGAGTGTCGATGAGCGTAGCATCGCCTTGTTCTTAGCGTGCACGGTCTCTTCGGACATGCGCATGATGCGTTCGGGGAACGTCGGGTCGACGGTTTTGAAACCGGCCATGTCCTCCGGAGACGGGGTCGCGCCGGCCCAGAGCGATCCTAGTATCGTCGGTTGTCCGCCATCGCCCTGCGGGTCGCTTCTCCCATCGATACTGCGATCAGCCTGGCCGACGACGTTTCCACGTCCGTTCTTGCTATCCTCTTTTTGATGCGGTTGAATTCCATCGTCGGATTCGGCGCCATTACGAGGGACGCTCCCCTGCGTATTCCCTTGGCCAGGGCTTTCGTTTCCATGCTCATCGTCCACGGCACCTCCCTTTTGCCTTCAATCTACCGGTGGGTAATGTCACTGTCAACGTTTTTGGCGAGTTGCCGGTAATGTCAGTAATGTTAATCAATGTCAGTCATAAGCGCATGCGCATCATGCTGCACTTCACCGCCGGGCGAAAGAACCATGGGAGGCATGCGCGGTCCGGTCATCCGACGTCGTTTTCCGGTTCCGGACATTTGAAAGAGGCTCCACGAGGTCGCATGGAGCCGTGAGGTGGTGCGTGATGGCGGTGATCGATTCGTACATGCTGAAGGCCGGCAGGCGATGGAGGGTGACCTACCGCAAGCCGGACGGGTCGCAGACATGCAAGCGAGGCTTCCTGCGCAAACGCGACGCGCAGGAATGGGCCGCGGAACATGTGACGATGGCGGTCGCACGGGGCGGCTTCATCGACCCGCAGGCGGGCAGGGTCACGGTCGGCGGCCTATGGCCGGCATGGATCGCGAAGAAACGCGTGTCCTCGAAGGCGAGCTACGTGGAATCCCTGGAACGCGCATGGCGCGTGCACGTGGAACCCAAATGGGGCGTCCGGCGGCTCTCGTCGATCCACCGCAACGAGGTGCAGGAATGGGTCACCGGCCAGGCGCAGGGCAAAAGCGCGACCGTGGTGCTGCGCAACCTCGGCATACTGCGGGGCATCTGCGCCGACGCATGCGCCGACCGTCTCATCGCATCCAACCCATGCGCCGGGATCGAGACCCCACGCAAGAAACGCAAGGACCACACGTACCTCACCGTCGAACAGTTGTTCCGTCTCGCCGACGAATCCGGCGAACGCCGCACGATGGTGCTCGTGCTCGGCCTGTGCGGGCTGAGATGGGGCGAGATGGCCGGGCTGCACGTCGCTGACGTGGACTTCGTCCGGCATCGGCTGAGCGTCAGAAGGAGCGCGACCACGGTGGGGCACGGCGTGGTGGTGGATCTGCCGAAGTCCGGCGAGACGAGACGGGTGGTGTTCCCGGGCGTGCTGGACGGGCCGTTGCGCGACCAGTGCGGTGGAAGGGATGGCGGCGAGCCGTTGTTCCCCGCGCCGGACGGAGGGTATCTCGTCCGCACGGCGCAGCCGAACGACAGGACGAAGTGGTTCTGGTGGGCGAAGAGGCGTGCCGGCGTGCCTGCCGGCCTGACCTATCACGACCTGCGTCACACCGCCGCGAGCCTCATGGTCAGGTCCGGCGCGAACGTCAAGGCGATCCAGAACCAGCTCGGGCATGCGTCGGCGGCGATGACCCTGGACGTCTACGCCGACCTTTTCGACGACGACCTCGACGAGGTGGGCGCGGCGATGGACGCTCTGCTGCTTCGCGGGAATGTTGTCAAAATGTTGTCAGAAGGAACCATTGACGCCGAGCAATCCAAGCGGTAGCAAGGCTTTCGGGCTTGGTGTCCCGGGGTTCGATTCCCCGCAGCTCCACCATTCGAAAGCCGCCGGAAATGGCGGCTTTCTTTGTATTTCCAACGGTTTCCACGTATTTGTCAGCTTGTATGATTCATCGTAAATCACTACGATTTACGGCACTTCACAGTAAAACGTGGGCAAAGCGTGGGCACAACATTCAATCACCAGCCCACGCCGACATGCCCCATCCCGTAATCCTAGACGATGACGCGTCCGGTCATCCGTATGAGCACGAGGGCGGCCACCGCAACCACAACAGGTACCAGGAGCGATATCACTCGGTTTCCATTGTCCTTCTGGATCTGGAAGGTCATGATGAGGATGGAGGCGAAGCAGACGATGGCGCTGAGCAGATGATACGGAGGGTTTCCAAGCATCTGGATTATGTAGGTGATTCCAAGAAACGCCTGAATGGAGTTGCCCAAACCCAGGATCACACTGCCGAACACGTTTTGCCTGTTGATGTAGTAGGCGATGAATCCGCCTGGCAACGTAAGGAGCGTGGCCGGACCCCAGATGGAGCAGTAGTAGTACAACGCTTGGTCAACGGAAAGGCCGAACACCACCTCAACGATGAAGCAGAGTGGCTGGCTGATAAGAAAGAAGACGAAGATTTTGAGCGCCGACTCCCAGCTTTTCGTGCAGTTGGACGCGATGACGACCGCGAAGATGACCCACCATTCGTAGGAAATCGCGATGTCCTTGAACGATGTTCCCTCCGCGGCCGGGATGGATCCGACGATGCCGGTGTAGGCGCCCGCAACGACCGCGAACAATATCACGGCAAGCCAACCCATCTTGAGGCCTCCAAAAAGTTTCCTCATCCGGAAAAATCCTTTCTCTCCCGCACCTGTTCTCAATACCGCCATTCCTTACGAATACGGCAGTTCCGCAGGGGTGCCAATCGCCAGTGGTTGAGGGGTATATCACCCCTTCGCTACAGGCTACTCCGAACGTATCGCGACACACCATCGATCCGATTTGCATTAACCGCTTAAGTGATTAACATAGTTAATACATCAACTCAGTTATCACGTCATTGCAGACGATACCAAGGAAGGACTTGATCGATGACCTGCGCATACTCCCCCGAAGCCTATGTGTTCGGCTCGAAGGAAAACCATGACCTGCTCGAGGCGGAAACCAATGAACTCCTGCATTTCGGCCATCATTTCCCCGCACCTCAGGGCGGCTCCTACTGGCTGGATGACACCGGCAAGCCGGATCTGACCCAGAGCATCCACACGTGGATCACCTGCCGTATGGCTCACGTCTATTCCCTCGGCTTCCTTCATGGCGAACCTGGCGCGGCCGAACTCGTCGACAAGGCGATCGCCGGCCTGCGTGGCCCGCTGCACGATGACGAACACGGCGGTTGGTATCCGTCCATCTCCGCCGACGGCTCCACTCACGAAGCAGGCAAGGTCTGCTACGCCCACGCCTTCGTGATCCTCGCCGCCACTTCCGCCAAGCTCATCGGCCGCCCGGGTGCCGACGAATTGCTCGACGAAGCCCTCGAAACCTACGACAGGCATTTCTGGGATGATGAAATCGGCCTTGCCGTCGACACGTGGAACACCGAATTCACCGAGCTCGACCCGTATCGCGGCATCAACGCCAACATGCATACCACCGAGGCCTTCCTCGCCGTCGCCGACGTGACCGGCAACGAGGAATACCGTGAACGCGCAGGTCGCATCATCGACCATGTGGTCGGTTGGGCCTGCGAGAACGACTGGCGCATCCCGGAACACTTCACCGCCGACTGGCAGCCGGACCTCGAATGCAACCACGACAAGCCGGACGACCAGTTCAAGCCGTATGGCGCCACTCCGGGCCACGGCATCGAATGGGCCCGTCTGATCACCCAGTACGCGCTGAGTTCCAAGACCCGTTCCGAAGAAGGCAAGCAACAGCTCATCGAAGCCGCCGAAAACCTGTTCGCCCAGGCTCTGGCCGACGCGTGGAACGCCGAGGGCACCATCGGTCTGGCCTACACCACCGACTGGAACGGCAAGCCGGTCGTCACCGACCGCATGCACTGGACGCTCGCCGAATCCGTGAACACCTCCGCCATCCTGGCCACCGTCACCGGCAAGCAGGTGTACAAGGATTGGTACGCAACCTTCTGGCAGTACATCGACGAGTATCTGATCGACCATGAGAACGGCTCCTGGTTCCATCAGCTGAACAAGGACAATCAGGTCATCGGCACCGTGTGGCCGGGCAAGTCCGACCTGTATCATGCCACGCAGTGCACGCTGATTCCGCGTCTCGATCCCGCCGTTTCCGTAGCGCCGGCACTCAAGGCCAATCCGAACGCCTGACATCCCGATGCCTCTCCTTCCATCCTCCTAACCGAGAGATCCCCTCGACTCCATACGGAATCGAGGGGATCTCTTGTTTGAGGACCGAGAACCGGAAACTATTTGATGATGGGTCGCAAGGGCGCGGACACATCAACGTTATGCTTGTCTCCGATTACGTTGGGATCATTGATGATCTTGTCGACGACCGCCTTTTTGAGCTTGAGCTGCGAAGAGTCACCCCACACAATCACCTTGTCTCCATCATTGAGTTCGGTCGTGATGGAATCCTGCGTTTCCGCGGTGACCTTGGTGATGGAGTTGCGCATCGAATCCGATAGAGAGCTTAGGATTTGCAACGCTTCCTTGATGGAACGATTTTGCAGGCTTTCATTGACATCGGTCACTTCGATGACCGGAATCCCCTCGACGGACGCCCCGCTGACGGAATTGAGCACACGTCCTCGGCTATCGACGGCCGTCATGGTGCCTTCGGAGGTTTTCAGCATGGCTGCGGGCTTTTGTGCCTTGATGGTCACTTCCAGGGAATTCGGCAGATGCTTGACCGCTTTTGCCGAAGTGACGCCGGGAATGTCCTTGATCGTTGTTTCGACATCGCCGCCGGACACAAGTAGCAGAGATTTGCCGGCCTGCTGACGGGCGATCGACAACACCTGCTCCTGACTCACCCATTCGTTGGCGCCGACGACACTGATGCCGGAGGATTCCAATCTGAATACGGATGAGAAGAACAGCAACCAGACCAGTGCGACGATAGCCGCAACCGCACCGACGAAAGCGGCCACACGCATGACGATCATTCGGGTGTTGGCCTTGCGCCGTTCCTTCAACCGCGCACTGAAATCGACGACTTTCGGCCGCGTGATCACACCCAGCGCACCGGAGGTCTCCTCAAGCGTCTTGGCGACCAGATCCTCGCTGCGCAGCGTACGGGCGTCCACGAATCCTCCGGATTCGCAACGTGAACCATCGCTCGAGACGGAGCGCCCCTGCACGAAGCGCCCCTGATGTTGTTGGCTGGAGTCCGATTCCTTGCCCGAACTGATGACCCGGCGCGCCATCAGCGTGCGCAATCCCAACGATGAGCTTCCAAAGCATGCAGAATCACCGGATCCATCTGCGTGATGTCTCCTGCGCCGACGGTGAAGATGACATCACCATGATGGGCACGCATCACCATCATCTGGGCTGCGGTGCGCATGTCGTCAACGCCGCGGATCCAATCATCGGCAGGCTCATGTTCAAGCTTCACGGCCTCGTTGACGATCGTGTCGGGGTTGACGGTCGGGAAATCCTCCTGCTTTTCACGAGCCGGGAAGATGCCGGTGACGATCACATCATCGGCCTTGGCCAACGCCTCGGCGAATTCACGGGCGAAAAACATGGTACGAGAGAACAGATGCGGCTGGAAGATCACATGGATTCCGGCTTCCGGATAGCGACGGCGGGCGGCATCCAACAACGCCGCGATCTCGGTAGGATGATGTGCGTAATCGTCGATGACGGTCACTTGGTTGACGCTGCCTCGAATCTGGAAACGCCGTGCGGCGCCCAGGAATGACGTCGCCGCGGCTGCGGCACGCTCCACGTCGACGCCAAGCATCACCGCAGCAAGCAGGGCCGCCGTGGCATTCCTTGCATTATGAATGCCGGGAACGGTGAGGGTGACCGGAACGCGGCGTTCCTCGACATCGACCAGTCCGGCCGGCAGGTGCAGGATGAAATGCTCGGTACCGCTTTGCGCGCTTTCGCTCTCCGATTCAATACGTACGTGAGCGGCGCCGTTCAGATCGCCGAGACACTCGGACGACTGAGTGGAATACACCACGACATGCCGTGCCACCTCCGTCTTGAGCGCACGCAGTACAGCCAACGCACCATCATCGTCGCCGCACATGATCACGGCCTTGCCCGCACGCCCCGCATGTTCCACGAACGCCGCACGATACTTGGCCTCCGTGCCGTAATGGTCGAGATGATCGGCTTCCGCATTGGTGATGATGGCGATTTCAGGATGGTATTTGGCGAAGCTGCCATCGGATTCGTCGGCTTCCGCTACGAGCACGCTGCCTTTGCCGGCATGGCCACCGTCGAGGGTCGCACCATCCTTGCCCTGAATGGAGCCGCCGATGGCATAGCTCGGATCCGCCAACTCGCCTTCGCCTGCGTTGACGAGGATGTGGGCGAGCATGGAACTGGTGGTCGTCTTTCCGTGGGCGCCCGCAACGGTCACGGCGCGCTTCGACTGCATGAGCAACGCAAGGATGTCGCTGCGGTGCACGATGCGTTCGCCGGCCTCGTAGGCCGCCACGATCTCCGGATTATCGGGCTTGATGGCGCTGGAAAACACCACCGTGCGCGCACCCTCGACGTTTTCGGCACGCTGCCCGAATTCCACGGCAATGCCAAGCCCTTGCAGTCGCTCGGTTTTGGCGCTCGGCTCGCGGTCGGAGCCGTCCACGTGCACGCCCTGCTCATGCAGCATCTCGGCAAGCACGCTCATACCGGCTCCGCCGATGCCGATGAAGTGGGTTTTCCCAAGATCATCCACGCCCTCTCCGGGGCCGAAGGACGCATGTGTTGGATCAAGAATAATGGTACCGGCATCACGCTGGTTGTCAGACACGACTGCTCCTCTTATGCATGTTTTCAAGCTCATTCCATTATGGTCGGACCTCAGGCCAACATGCCCTCGTCCGGTTGGCCGGTCACGCCGTTTGCCGCCCGATGAGCGCCAACACCCGCTCGGCCATGACCTCGGCCGCATCACGAATGCCATAGTTCCAAGCGTTGCGACCATATTCGGCAAGCGTTTCGGAATCGGCGAGCAGTTGCGGCACATGACGCCTGACCCAATCCACATTGAATTCACCATCGGCGACCATCAGTCCCCCATGCGCATCCACCACCGGCTGCGCGTTGAAGCGTTGCTCGCCATTGCCAATCGGCAGCGGCACATAGATGGCGGGCAGACCCAAAGCCGTCAATTCCGAGACGGTGCCCGCACCGGAACGGCAGATAACCAGATCGGCGCAGGCAAACGCCAGATCGATCCGTTCCAGATACTCGGCGACACGATAGTCACCCTCGCCAACATGATCGGCTCCGAGCTCGCCAAGCACATGCTCCCCCGCGTTCACCGATACCAGGGAGCGCACTTCTTCGCTTTTGCCTTTTCCGGTCAGGTGAATCACCTGCGCATGCCGCAGTAGCTCCTTGGCCGAACCGGCCACCGCACGATTCACGTTCACCGCACCCAAGGAGCCGCCGGTCACCACGACCAGCGGACGTTCCGGATCGATGCCAAGCTGTGCGGCCGCCTCACGCCTGACTGCGACACGATCATGTCCAAGATCCGAAGCGAGCCGTGCGATGGCCGGACGCAACGGCAGTCCCACACGCTCGACGGACACGCCCCTGCGGGGCTTCAGACCGGTATCCGCGTAAGCGGAACCGATCATATCGGCCCACCGTGCGCCCAGTCTGTTGGCCATACCGGCACGCGCATTCTGCTCGTGCATGGCGATCGGAATACCCATGTTGTGTGCGGCGGCATATACCGGAGCCGATGTGTAGCCGCCGAAGCCCACCACGACCTGGGCTTCATGACGGGTGAGGATGTCACGCACCTTTGCGGTCTCACGCCTCCACTGGGCGGGGAATTTCAATGCGGCCATATTGGGCTTGCGCGGAAACGGCACTTTCTCGATCGTTTCCAGCTGGAAACCGGCCTGCGGCACCAGATTATGCTCAAGTCCGACTGCAGTGCCCACGACCGCGATATCCGCATCAGGTTCCAGGGAACGAATCACCTGGGCCACGGCGAGAAGTGGATTGACATGGCCGGCGGTGCCGCCGCCAGCCAGAACGATATGCTTCCGAGTGCTCATAGTGTATGAGCTTAGCCCACGGCACGGCGCTTGACAGCACGGCTCACCCATCGACATGCAGATGATTACAGTATCTACGTTTTGCCGTTCAGGCCTTGGCCGTCTCCGCCTTGATCTGCGGCTGTTCCTTCATCATGCTGACGGCAATGCCCGCGGCACCCAGACACATGATCAGCGACGAACCACCCGCCGAGACAAACGGCATGGGCACGCCCATGACGGGGAACAGACCGATCACGACACCGATGTTGACGATGGCCTGCCCTACGATCCATACGGTGATGCATGCCAGCACCATCGTCACGTACCGGTTCCGTGCCTGCAGTGCCACCACAAGCATGCACCAGCCAAGCACCACGAACAGGAGTATGACCATCGAAGCCCCGATGAACCCTGTCTCCTCACCGATGATGGCGAAAATAAAATCGTTGTGCGCCTCGGGCAGATAACCCCATTTCTCTCCGGAATTGCCGATGCCCACCCCAAGAAGACCGCCCGATGCGATGGCATATTTGCCATGCACCGCCTGATAGCACACGCCTTGCAGGTCGGAGGCCGAACACGTCTGGTATGTAGCCAGGATGCGCCCCATTCGGTTCGGACTGCTCAACACGAGTCCACCGACGAGCAACACGCCCGAGGCGCCGATCAAGGCCAGCCATTTGCCGGGAAAATCCCCGAGAATCAATGCGACCGCACCGATGGCAAGCAAAATCATGCAGGTGCCGAGATCCTTGCCGGACATTACCAGCCCCAAGCTCAACAGATATCCTAGGCCCAGCTTCCCATACGCCTTGAGGAAACCCTCCTTGCGAAGCCGTTTACGTGCGCGGATCAGCTCGCAGGGCATCCAGACGCACAATGCCAGCTTGACGATTTCCGCAGGCTGTATGGTGAACACGTTCTTGATGCCGATCCAACCCTTGTTGCCGTTGACCTCCACGCCGAGCGGAGTGAGCGTCAACGCCTGCAGCATCATCGCCCCGCACAGCATGATGAAACTGATCTTGCGATACACCGAGGCGGGAACCATCATCGTCAGCAGGGCGACGGCAAACCCGACCACGCAGAATCCGCCCTGCTTCAGGGCCTGAGCCCACGGTGACAAGCCGTTGGCAATCATGTTCACCGACGAACTCGAGAACACCATGATCACGCCGAACAACGTGAGGATGATCACCGACAGCCGGAATCCATGGAAACACCATAGAGGGTTGAACAGGCTCCGCACCCCGACGAATGCGTGAAAATCCTCAGGCCGTCGCGCCGTCTTAACCTCATTGCGGGATGTGGATCGTGCGGTTCGGGCAACGGCATCGGTCGCCGATGATGATACGATACGGCTCGCTTTAGGCTTCGCCATGCTCGCTCACCCATCGTCGTGCCTCGTCTGCGAACTGGTTACCGCGATCGGCATACGATACGAACTGGTCCATGGATGCGCAAGCCGGAGCCATAAGCACCACATCGCCCGATTCGGCATATGCGCCGGCCGCGTTCACGGCCCTGGCCATGACGGTGGACTTATCCGCCGGATCGATGACGGTCAATGGAATCTGCGGGGCGCTGGCCTTGAAGGCATCAAGCATCGGCTGCTGGTCCTCGCCGATGATGACGGCCGCCTTGATGGTGTGCGCCTGATCGGCTACAAGCCGTTCGAAACGGCTTCCCTTGGCAAGACCACCGGCGATCCACACCACGGACTTGTCGGCGAAACTGTTCAGCGAGGCCTTGGCCGCATGCGCATTCGTAGCTTTGGAATCATCGACGAAACGAATGATGCCGCCATCGGACTCGTGGGCCGTGGCGACGGTCTGAATCCGATGGCCACCCGGCGTGAACCGCTGCAACGCGGCGATGGCCGTGCCTTTGTCGACGCCCAATCCCAATGCCAGCGCCAGCGCGGTCAGCGCGTCCGCAAGCAGATGCGGATATACCGTGCCATCCGGCTCGGTCAGATGCGTGAAGTCGGCGATTTTGGCCACTTTCACGGGCTGGTCCGGTTCGCCGCCGGCAACGCCGCTCATATCGACGATCCAACCGTCGACGATGCCGATCTGGCCCGCCTCCGGCTCATGCAACGTAAATCCGATACGGCGGCAACCCTCTGCCGTTTCGGCCCGTTCGGCCAATTCGGTGACACGAATGTCGTCGGCATTGTAGACCAGTGCCTTGCTGGCACGATGAAACACCTTCGCCTTATCGGCCGCGTAGTTGTCAATGCCTCCATGCCAGTCAAGATGGTCATCGGCGATGTTGGTGATGGCCGCACCATCCAATGCGAGCGAATCCGTGAAATGCAGTTGGAAGGAGCTCAATTCAACGCATAGCACGTCATTGGCGGGATCGACCGCGGCATGCGAGACCGCCTTGCCGATGTTACCGACGGCCGGTGCGGTGAGTCCGCAGGCGGTAAGCATCTCGGAAGTCATTTCCGTGGTGGAGGTCTTGCCATTGGTTCCGGTGATGCCGATCCAACGTGCAGGTTCGCCGGTGGAATCGGCGTTCACACGCAGTTGCCATGCCAGCTCCACCTCGCTCATCACGGGGATGCCACGGCGCTGCGCCTCAAGGATGAACGGCGTACGTGGATTGAACACCGGAGAAGCCATCACCAGATCCACGTCGTCCCAATCGATCTGGTCGAAGGAGTGCAGGTCGGCATCGGGCTGCTTTTCATCCACGCCGATGACCTTGCCAGCCCTTGGCTTCAGTACCTGCATCATGCTTCGGCCCGAAATACCCAGACCCGCCACGATCACGGTCTTACCGTTCACATCCATGTCAACCACCCTTATCCATTTTCCAACATGGCACATGCCGTATCGACGTATGCCATCTGCCATTCCCTAAAGACGTCTCAGCTCAGCCATAGACCGGAGCGCGTGACCCAGTCGCCGTAGAACAGCACCAGCGCGATGAGTACGAACAGCAACTCGATCATCCAGAAACGGACCACGACCTTGACTTCCGGCCACCCCTTCAACTCGAAATGGTGATGAATCGGCGCCATCTTGAATACACGCTTATGCGTCATCTTGAAGTATCCGACCTGAATGACGTCGGACATGGCCTCAAGCACGAACAGACCGCCCATGACGACGGCAAGGACCTCGGTATGCGTGGCGACGGACAAGGCCGCGAACAAACCGCCGAGGGCCAGGGATCCGGTATCGCCCATGAAGATGGACGCGGGATTCGAGTTGTACCACAGGAAGCCGAGACAGGCCACGGCCGCACAGGAGGCGATGATGGTCAGGTCAAGCGGATCGGAAACCGCATAGGTGAAGCCCTCATGCCCGGAACCCTTCAGATGGTAGAACTCCCAGAAGGCCACGACCGCGTAACCGACGAAGGCGATCATCGACGAGCCGGCGGCCAGACCGTCCAGACCATCCGTCAGATTGACGGCGTTCGTCCATGCGGTCATGAGGAAGTTCACCCAAATCACGAACAGCACGATGGCCACCACACGACCGGCGAACTCAAAGCTGAAAAACGGGCTTTCGATGAAGCTGACGCCCGCCTGCGCGCTCGGGAAACCGGACTTGGTGGGCAGAATCAGCGCAAGCACCGCGTAGACGGTGGCAAGAATGAACTGACCGATGAACTTGCCCCGCACGGTCAGGCCCTCGCTCTGCTTCTTACTCACCTTGGCGAAGTCATCGATGAATCCGAGCATGCCCATCGACAGCATGGCGAACAGCACCAACACCGCCGACCAGGACGGCATCTCGTTCTGATGAAGGAAGCGGTACAACGCCGACGCGCCCCATCCCAACACGATGGCCAGGTTGATGACCACACCGCCCAATGTCGGCGTGCCGCGCTTGACCAGATGCGACTGCGGTCCGTCCTGACGAATGTACTGTCCGTAATTGAGCTTATGCACTAGGCGTATCAGCAGCGGGGTGCCCACAATCGTCACGACCAGTGACACCAAGATTCCAATGATGAGCGAAATCACCTGATGCTCTCCGTTCCAGTCAAGTAGCCGATGGCTAATACCAGTTTCTGCATATCGTTCTATTCCGCGGCGAATGGCTGCCAACGTTCCGCCAGAGCGCTCAGCCCCGAGGCGTGAGATCCCTTGAGCAACACCACTGTACCCGCATGCTCGGTCGCCAGTTGGGACACCAGTGCGTCCGCCTGATCGATGTCATGGGCCCAATCCACCGCACAACGCACATCACCGACCTGCTTTCCACCCTGCGCCATGGCTTCGGCCAAGGCGTCAAGCGCATCGTCACCACGGCTGCCGACGGCGATCAGCGCGTCGACGCCGCCCTGCACGGCATATGATCCCACCTGCTCGTGCAACGCACGCTCATCGGGACCGAGTTCAAGCATGGCACCCAGCACCGCAATGCGGAACGGCTGTCGCTCATCGCTGGCATGCCAGCGAATCAGACCATCCAAGCCGGCTTTCATGGAATCAGGATTGGCGTTGAAGGAGTCATCGATCAGCGTAAACCTCGCCTCCGGCTTGACAATGGCGGACACGGCCATGCGGTGCGGGCTGATGCGCTTGACATCCGCCAATCCAGCGGCGATCCTGTCCAGAGGCATACCCAACCTATGCGCCACGGTGGCGGCGGCAAGAGCATTCATCACATTATGCATTCCGCAAATCCCCAGATTGACCTTGGCGCACTCGCCCTCGGCATCCCTGAGTTCGAAAGACGGGTGATCAAGCTCATCACAACGTACGTTCTCGGCGGCGACCATGCGATCGGGAGTCCGCCGCTGCGGCAGACCGAACCACAGCACCTCACCCGGAGCGATGCCACTCATGGCCGCGACATGCTCGTCATTGGCATTCAAAACGGTCACTCCGCCCGGCACCAAGCCCTTGACGATTTCGGATTTCGCCTGCGCAATGCGCTCCGCCGAGCCGAATTCCCCCAGATGCGCCACGCCGACCTTCAGCACCACGGCAATGTCCGGCGGCACCAGACTCGTAAGATTGGCAATCTCGCCCACATGGTTGGCACCCATCTCCGCCACGAGAAAACGCGTGCCCGCATTGACCTTCAACGCAGTCAACGGCAAACCGATCTCATTGTTGAACGAACCGACCGGAGCCACCGTCTCACCCATGGCCGACAGCAACGATGCCATCAGATCCTTGGTGGTGGTCTTGCCCACGGAACCGGTGATGCCGATCACGGTAAACGGCGAACCTATCGCACGACGGCGTTCCAGATTATGCTTAGCCAACTCACCCAGCGCGCGAACCGTATCGTCAACCACAATCTGCGGCACGCCCGCATCGGCCACCTCATGATCGACCAACGCTGCAACGGCCCCCTGTGCACCGACCTTCGACACGAAGTCGTGACCGTCCACGCGCTCGCCGGCGATGGCCACGAACACCGAGCCTTCACGGACCTGACGGGAATCGCTGCATGCGCTGGTCGCCATGGCCCCGTTCGACGCGATCCCCTCCGCTGCCACCAGCCGTCCATGGACGGCCTGCTCGATTTCGGCAAGGCCCATCGGCATCATGGTCGGGTTGCTGTTCACTGGTTCGTCTCCTCTTATTCGTTCCGATTTCGTTCGGTTGTGGTCAGTTCAGGTCCCTTGACACGCGTAGCGCGCTCTTGATGTTCGCTTTACGTACGCCGGCCGCCAGAACCATGGCGATCGACAGCGACAACGCCCTGCCATCGACCTGCTCGTATGCCATCGCGGCCTGCGATGCCAGCAGATCGGACTCCTGCGTACGCGCGGCCACATGCGTCTGCTTGCCGATCGCACCGCCGAAGCCCGCCACGTCCCGCGACAGTTGCGCTTCGCTGACTCTGGCATCATCGACACCAAGTACGTCGATGCTGACCGACTGCAACGCCTGCTTACGCAACGTCCGCTCGTCCAACGCGAGAATCACTGCGGCGGCACCGTCTTCGGCGCATACCGCCAAGGTACGTTGCACATCCAAGATGGACAACGGATAGTGCAAATCGAGGAATCGTTCCAGGGATTGCGAGTTGGCGGCGCTGATCACGCCCACGGGGTTGCCGAGCATATGCAGGAAATCGGCGAGATCCTTCACATCGGCCTCGACCGACTCCCTATCGCTGCCTATGATGGCGAATACTGCCAGGACATCGGACGGCGCCCCCGCGATATCACAGGCCAGTTTGCCCAATTGCTGAGCCGTCGGTTCGGCGTAGATCAGGGGAATCTGAAGATCTTGGATCTCACCGCGCATCGCATGCGGCACGATTGCGCCGTATGCCCCCAGTTGCTGCGCCTGCACCAGCTGCCGAACGTCGACATCGGCACCCGGCACGAACAACGCGCCGGGGCGTATCGAGTCGATATCGTCCGCAAGCGAGGTCACCGTCACTGCGGAGGCGAATGACGGGTCAAGGTCAAAACCGTATTGGCTGGCAAGATGCCCCAAAGTCATTCGCCGGTTCATGGATTCGCTTACCGCGCTCATTGCTGACGTCTCCCTGCCTTTCTTCGGCCGCCAATCACCAATTCACTGCAATAGCATCAGTGCGCGGACTGGAGGCCGGCACCTCATATTTCTGCATAAGGAATTCACCGATTTCCGCGGTCAGCGGGCCGGCGGTCAGGCCGCCGAAGCTTCCCTGCGGGTCTTTGAGCACCACTGTAATCACGTACCGTGGATTATCGGCGGGAATGATCGCGGAATAATCGCTGATGATCGACGACAACCTGCCGTCGGAGCCGGCGACTTCGGCCGTACCCGACTTGGCCGCCATACGATATCCGTCGACCTTCACGAACGAGGAGTAGTGATCGGCCGCGGATTCCATGGCGTTCATCATCTGAGACGCCACTTGTTCGTCAAGCACGCGGGTGGCCTCCCCCTTCGCCTGCTTTTCCTGTGTATGCCCTTCGGCATCCGAAACCGACTTGATGATGCGCTGCGGTTTCTTCACTCCCTTGTTTGCGATCACCGCCACGGCATTCGTAATCTGCATGACGTTCACCGTATAGCCTTGGCCGAACAGCACCGTGTTGCGCGTTCGTTGATCCCATTCGTTCGCCGGATGCAGCACGCCGGACGACTCGCCGGGCAACCCCAGACCGGTATCCTGCCCGATGCCGAATTTGCTGATGAACTCGTAGCGCTGCTCATTGCTCATCTTGTCACCGGCCATGACCATGCCCACGTTGGATGATTGTTCGAGAATGCCTGCGAGGGTCCAATGCTCGGCGCCATGCGTAGTGGCATCCTTGTAGGTCTGACCGTCCACCGTGTAGTTGTCGGGAACGGTGAACTTATCGGTCATCTGATGCAACCCGAGCTGCAGCATGCCCGACATGGCGAACACCTTGCCGATCGACCCCGGTTCAAAGGTCTCGCTGACGGCCCTCGACACACCGAGCTTGGCCTGATCACCGCCTGCCTGAACCTCATCGCTGTCGGCAAGCGCCAGGATATCGCCGGTCTCGATGTCCTGAACCATGGCGACTCCCCAAGCGGACTGGTATTTCTCCCGGCCCTCCTTGAGCACCTTTTCGACGTACCACTGCACGTCATGGTCGATGGTGAGGGTGATGTCCGAACCATTGACGGCATCCTGGGATTCGGTCATGGTCCCCGGAATCTCGACACCGCTGTTGCCCCGCTGGTAGACCTGGTAGCCATCCTTGCCGGTGAGCGTCTTGTTTTCCATCTGTTCGATGCCGGCCACACCCTCGCCGTCATCGTTGACCCCACCCAGCAACGCGCCCATCAGGGTGCCGTTGGAATAGATGCGCTCGTTGCTCAGCTCGGCATAGACGATACCGCCCAGATTCAGTTTGCTGATTTTACGCTTGACCGCAGGCGTCACGTCCTTTTTCAATACGGCATACTGGCCGGTTCCCGACAATTGGGCTCCGAGTTCGGTCGCGTCCATGCCGAGCACCGGCGCCAGCAGGCGTGCCACGGCGGCTGCACCCGTGGCGCCGACCGGTTTGCCATCGATCTGATGGCAGTTGTCACCGGTCTGTTTCGTGCAGGTGGTCGGTATGAAGGCCTGCGCCTCCTCGGGATTTCCGATAATGGTGTAGCGTTCCACGCTCTGCGCCAGAATCGACCCGTTGGTGTCGAGGATCTTGCCACGCCGAGCCTTCAGCGTCACCGTGATGGTGCGGCTTTGCGCGGCGGCCTGTGCCATGTCCTTGCCGTTGACCAATTGCACATTGGTCAGCTGGATCAGGCATGCGCAGGCCAAAACCGCCAATATGACGCCGATGGCCATGGTCTTCGTCAACAGGTTCCTGTGGAATATCGCGTATACGCGTCTGACGAACTTCACTGAGCGTCGTCCCCGCTCGCCTTGTATCCGTTGAGGTCGATGGTCAATGCCCCTTTCTGCGGCACCATGCCCATCTGCTCCGCCTTGTCCGGCAGGGATGCTTCAAGCTCGTCGAGCTTGGCCTGGTCGTCTTCGACGTCTTGGGAGAGGCGAGTGATGTTCGTTTCAATCTGATTGGCTTCAAAGGAGTTCTGCACCATCTGGGTGCGCAATGTCAATGATCCCAGCAGGCATACCACCAGGAACACCACGGCGACGACCAGATGTAGCAACGGGGTTCTGCGCGTGCGCGTCCAGGTGAGGAGTTGTTCGAAACCGCGCCTGACGCGCGATTCATCCGTACGATTCCCCTTGATGACGTGCAATTCGGGACGGGTGGTGCCCGCGATCTCGCTTTTGTTCCTGCGACCTGCAGGCGCTGCATTCGATGAGATGGTACGTGGTGCCTCCATATCAGCCCCTCCTTCCTTGTCTTGTCATGGTGCGGTAATCGTTACCCCGATCGAAGCGTTTGCGCCATCGATCGGGAATCGGTCTGATCAGTTCCACGGCCCTCAATCGGACGGATGCCGAACGCGGATTCATGGCAATCTCCGTTTCGTCGGCCTTGATGGCCCCTCGGGTCAGTTCCTTGAAGAATGGCTGCATATCGGGAGGAATCACCGGCATATCCGCTGGAACATCGGCCTTAAGCCCTTGGGCCATGAAGGTTTTCACCGTCTTGTCCTCCAACGAGTGGTACGACTCCACCACCAAGCGGCCTCCGACCGCAAGATGGTTGGCGATCTGCGGCAGGGTGCCGGCGAGTTTGTCCAGCTCGCCGTTGACTTCGATACGCAACGCTTGGAACACGCGCTTGGCTGGATTGCCGGCAGGTCGATGGGCCTGCGGCACCACTTCGTCGACAAGCCGATTGAGCTGCCCCGAAGTGGTCAACGGTTCCGTCTCACGTCTGCGCACGATCTCCCGTGCGATCTGCTTGGAAAAGCGCTCCTCGCCGTAGGTGCGGAAGATGCGTACCAGATCGGCGAACGAATATTCGGACAGGACCTGCCTGGCGGTCAGTGGTTGCGTCACGTCCATGCGCATGTCGAGCGGCGCGTCATGGGAATAGGAGAATCCGCGTTCCGTCTCGTCGATCTGCAGGCTGGAAAGGCCCAGATCCATGAACACCGCATCCACCACGTCAATGTTTCGATCTTCAAGCACATGCGCGAACTCGTCGAAGGCGGCATGCACCGGAATGAAACGTTCCGCCAGCCCTTCCTGTTCCATGCGCCTGGTGGCGAGTGCCAACGCCTCGACATCCCGGTCGATGCCGATCAGCCGAGCCTCGGGACTCGCCTTGAGAAACGCCGTGGAATGTCCCGCAAGGCCGAGCGTGCAATCCACTGCGACCGCTCCCGGCTTCGCCAATGCCGGTGCGACCAAATCCACGCATTCGCGTAGCAGTACTGGTTGATGAATCGTCGTCACATCTGTCATCAGAATTCCACCGCCGGTAATACGTCATCGGCAATATCGGAATATCCCTGTTCCTTGTCGGCCAGATATTCCTCCCATGCCTGCCTGTTCCAAATCTCCGCTCGGGTTCCCACGCCGATCACCACGATGTCGCTGCCGAGATTCGCGTAATCGCGAAGCATTTGCGGCACCAGAACGCGGCCCTGTTTGTCCGGATCCTGATCGACGGCGCCGGATAGGAACACACGCAGGTACTCACGCGCGGCCTTGTTGCCCATCGAAGTGCGCTGAATCTGCATGGCGATGCGACGGAATTCCATCTGCGGCAGCAGATAGACGCAGCGTTCCTGCCCTCGTGCCATCACCATGCCCGGACCGAGCTGGCTGCGGAATTTCGCAGGTAACGCCATGCGTCCTTTGGCGTCGATCTTGGGAGTGTAGGTCCCCAGCAACAGCGGAGGCAAATCGGCCATCATGTCGTGCATCGATGCGGAGGCATCGTTCGAGGCGGGCTCGGATTCAGCGTCGTGAACCATGGCCACACCTCCTTTTTTCGACATTGGGTACACTCCACCCACAGCTGATTCACCACTTTACCCCACGAATCACCGCAATTCCCCACCAAAACACAAAAACTACACTCACCCGGATGTCTTTTCCCCGCAATTCGATTCATTCGTCCCCGCCCGAATTCATCGACCATTCATCGTCATTCGTTTCGGTCCCCACGTTTTCGTAGAAGCCTCGGAGTAGATTTGATTGCCTGAGTTTTTGCACGAAGGGATCACCACATGTCGAGTTATTCCGCCCAGCTGCATGAGGAGCAGCAGGCAGTCAGCCGCGCATACGACCGTCTGGACGCGCTTCGGGCACAGGTCCGCGCCCGTCTGGATACGGTGCGCGCAGCCGGTTCGCATGGCTCTCCGACCCAACGCACCGAGCGGGACTCCTTCGCCACCATGTATGAGGATCGCCTCACCCAGTTGCGCGCCGTCGAGGACCGACTGGTGTTCGGCAGATTGGATAACGCCAAGGGCGAACATCGATATATCGGCCGTTTGGGACTGTCCGACGAACGTCACGAGCCGATCCTGACGGATTGGCGCGCTGAAGCGGCCCGCCCGTTTTACGAAGCGACGCCTTCCAGCCATGGCGACATCGTCATGCGTCGTCACATCACCTTGAATTTCCGTGAGGTGGTCGGTGTGGAGGATGAGGTGCTCGACGTGCATTCCGACCAGGTCGGGCAGGCCTCTTCAGCCGGCACATTGACCGGCGAGGGCGCGTTGCTGGCCTCGCTCAACGCCAAACGAACCGGTAAGATGACCGACATCGTGGCCACCATCCAAGCGGAGCAGGACCGCATCATCCGCGCGGACCTCAATCAGGCCGTGGTGGTGCAGGGCGGCCCGGGCACAGGCAAGACCGCGGTGGCCCTGCACCGGGCCGCCTACCTGCTGTACACGCACAGACGCGCATTGGAACGTTCCGGCGTGCTGGTGATCGGCCCGAGTTCGACATTCCTGCATTACATCGATCAGGTACTCCCCTCGCTGGGCGAGACCGGTGTGGTCAGTCGCACCATCGCCGATCTCATTCCGGGAGTCATCGCCACGGGTCATGACGATCCACGAGCCGCCAAGCTCAAAGGCGAACGTCGCATGGCCAAGGCCATCGCCAACGCCGTGGCCGCACGCGAACGCATTCCGTCCGAACTACCGACGATCCGCATCAACGGATTCACCTGTCCCATGTTGCGCGTCGACTTGGAACAGGCCATCACCGACGCCAAAAGAACTCGCCAACCGCATAACAAGGCCCGCGAATCCTTCGTGCACAGCATGCTCATCGCCATGCGAAACCGTTACGTGGAACAACTCGACTACACCCCCGAGCAGGCGGAGCTCAATGATGTGATGCAGCAGCTTCGTATGAACGATGCGCTCCGGAAAACCCTGAACCTTGCCTGGCTGCCCATGACCGGCACCTGGCTGGTGGACCAGCTATTCGCCAAGCCCGATCAACTGCGGCGCTTCGCACCATGGCTCGAGGAACGCGACATCAGGACGCTGACCCGCCCCAAGGGATCGCCCTTCACGATCAGCGACGTGCCTCTGCTCGATGAAGCCATGGAACTGCTCGGCCCAGACCCCAAGGCCGTGGCCAGGCAAAAGGCACTGGACGCCAAACGCGCCGAAGAAGAGCAGTTCGCCCAAGACACGCTCGCCCAAGCCGGCATCGGATCGGGCATCATCACTTCGCAAATGCTGGTCGACAACATCAACGGCATGGATGCGGAACTCACCGCCCAGCGCGCGGGAGCCGACCGTGAATGGACCTACGGGCATGTCGTCGTCGATGAGGCGCAGGAGCTCACCGCCATGGATTGGCGCATGCTGACCCGCCGCTGTCCATCCCGCTCCTTCACCATCGTGGGAGACGTCGCCCAGACTTCGGCCCTGGGCGGTACCCGTTCCTGGCGACGCATGATGGACCCGCTGTTCGGACCGCATAACTGGTCGCTCAACGAGCTGACCATCAACTACCGCAATCCGAAGGAAGTCTCGCAACTGGCCTGCGACTTCGCCTCGGCGGAAGGACTGTACATCTCCACCGTCAACGCCGTACGCGGCGTTGCAGATTCCGTCAGGCGCCTCACGCTCACCGACGAAAGCCTGCTCGCCGACGCAGTGGCGCATCAGGCCATCGATCTGGTGCGCGCCCATGTCGGCGCGGATGGTACCGGCCGTGTGGCCATCATCGCTCCCGATGCCCTGCTTGCCTCCCTTCGGGCCAGGGTCTACGCGGAACTGCGTCAGACCTTGGCTCCCAAGGAGTTCGAGCGCCTGAGCTCGCAGAGTTCCTGGGATGAACAGGTCACGATATGCTCCACACGGACCGTCAAGGGTCTGGAATATGACGCGGTCATGGTGGTGCAACCCGGCCGTATCGAAGAGGATGCCCCTTCACGCATCGTGGCGGCCTCCGATCTGTATGTCGCCATGACCAGGCCCACGCAACGACTGCTTATAGTGCGGACAAACGACGACGAAAAACTACTCACGCTATAAGGTGGTATCCATGCCTAAAGCATTGCTATTGGAAAACATTCATCCCGACGCCGCGCAATCGCTGCGTGAGCACGGTTTCGAAGTGGAGTGCCTCAAGGGCGCGCTGAGCGAGGATGAGCTCATCGAAGCACTTGAAGGAGTGGATCTGCTTGGTGTCCGTTCCAAGACCAACGTGACACGCAAGGTCATCGACGCCCGTCCGACGTTGACCGCCGTCGGCTGCTTCTGCATCGGCACCAATCAGGTCGACCTCGGATATGCCGGCAAACGCGGCATCGCCGTATTCAATGCGCCATATTCGAACACCCGCTCAGTGGTGGAACTGGTCATCGGGGACATCATCTGCCTGATGCGTCGCATCCCGGCGCATACCCACCATATGAAGCATGGCATGTGGGACAAATCCGCATCCGGCTCACATGAGGTACGCGGCAAGACGTTGGGCATCATCGGTTATGGCAATATCGGCTCCCAGCTTTCCGTCATAGCCGAGGCTCTCGGTATGCGTGTGGTGTTCTACGACATCGAAGAGAAGCTCGCCATGGGCAATGCCCATCGTTGCGGCACGCTCAATGAACTGCTGGAACAGTCCGACGTGGTCACCTTGCATGTCGATGGGCGCAAGTCGAACATCGGCTTTTTCGGTGACGACCAGTTTGCCCGCATGAAGCAGGATGCAATTTTCATCAACCTGTCCCGCGGCTTCGTCGCCGACCTTGACTCGCTGAAACGGCATCTTGATTCCGGGCATCTTTCCGGCGCGGCCGTGGACGTATTCCCCGTCGAGCCCAAGAAGACCGGCGATGCGTTCACCACGCCGTTGGCCGATGAGGACAATATGATTCTGACGCCGCATATTGGCGGATCCACGCTGGAGGCCCAGAAATCAATCGGACACTTCGTGGCGCAACGGCTTGAGGATTATTGGTTCAAGGGCTCGACGATGCTGTCCGTCAACATGCCGCAGATCACACTGTCCGACATCCGCAGCACTTGCCGCATCGCACACCTGCATGCCAACCTTCCCGGTGTGCTCGCCCACGTGAATCGTGTTTTGGGCGAAGACAACATCAACATCGCCGCACAGTCGTTGGGCACCGAAGGCGAGCTTGGCTATGTGGTCACCGATGTGGCGCAGCGTCCGGATCAGAACGCATTGGATGCGCTGGCTGCCATCGAGGGTACGATTCGCATGCGCGTCATCAGTTGACGCCCTCCACCTCGCGCAAACGCATGCAAAAGGGGTTCTTCAACCTATGGTTGAAGAACCCCTTTTGCATGTATGACGCCAGTTCCGCCTATTTCACATCGCCCTTGAGTTCGTCAATGGCGTGTTGGAAGTCTTCAAGATTCTCAAAATTTTGGTATACGCTTGCGAAACGCATGTAGGCCACCATGTCCAGATCACGCAACGGCTTCAAAATGGCCTTGCCCACCTCATCGGACTTGACTTGTGCAAGTCCTCGTGACCGCAGGTCCTCCTCCACGCGTTGCCCGAGCATTTTCAAGTCGTCTTCATTAATCGGACGGCCCTGGCATGCTTTCCGTACGCCGGAAATTACCTTGTTGCGATCGAATTGTTCGACGTTTCCGGAACGCTTGACCACCAGCAGCATAGTGGTTTCCACCGTCGTGAAACGTTTAGCGCATTTCGGGCATTCGCGCCTGCGGCGAATGGAGTGACCGTCCTCGCTGATGCGGGTATCGACCACCTTCGTATCTGGGTTCTGGCAAAACGGGCAATGCATGGTCTCCACAATAGCCTGAACCATTGAATTAGCCCAAACCCCCTCACGAACTCTGACTCGGAACCAGCAACCGTTGCCCCGCCTGCAGAGATACGGAATCAAGATTATTGAGCCGGACAAGCGTATCGACGGTTTCATTCACGTCGTCGCCCGCTGGAGTGATGCTCGAGGCATAGTCCCACAGCGTATCCCCGGGCTGCACCGTGTACACGACCACGGGAGTCGCACCGGTTGCGGATTCCGCCCGGGCCGGACGAATCACCCCATATAGGCACCACATCAGTCCGGCCAGCAACGCCACGGTAACGATACGGTCCGATAGGAATTTCCACCATTCCCGATGTGACTTCGTTCCCTTATGCGACTTCGCATGGAACACTGTCGAACCATTCGCCGCACGCATCGCCCGAGCCGTCGCCGACGCATCCCGCATACTGTTCATCACAGCCACTCCTTTCGAACACTTGTTCTATCGAACATGTGTTCTACATTATGGCACATACGTTCGAAAAGCGCAACCACACATCGAACAGATGTTTGATTTTCGCGGCGTTTCGCGATATGCTGGTGATTGGACCGAAAGGAGCACACCGTGAGCACCGTCCCATTCACTCCCAAACAAGGTGAATCGCACCCTGATGCCAATGCGCTCACCGAGCGTCAGCGCAAGGTGCTGGACGCCATCAAAACGCATCTTGCCCAGCGTGGTTTCGCCCCTTCGTTTCGAGAGATCGGCGAGGCCGCAGGTCTGAAAAGTCCATCCTCGGTCAAGCACCAACTGCAGGTATTGGAGGAAAAAGGCTTTATCCGCATGAGCGCCAACAAGGGACGCGCCATCGAAGTCGTCGATCCCGAGGGGCCTGCCTCCGGCAACGGGGTCGCCGAAGTCATTCCGTTCCCCACTGGCGTGGATTCCAGCGAGTCCATCATGGCCTCCCACGATGTGCCACTGGTGGGGCGTATCGCCGCAGGCGTGCCGATTACCGCCGAACAACATATCGACGATGTCATGCGTCTGCCCGAACGGCTGACCGGAACCGGAAATCTGTTCATGTTGGAGGTGCATGGCGACTCCATGATCGACGCCGCGATCTGTGACGGCGATTTTGTGGTGGTGCGTGAGCAGCACACTGCGGAAAACGGTGATATCGTCGCCGCCCTGCTTGATGACGAGGCCACGGTCAAGACTTTCCGCAAAGACCATGGCCACGTGTGGCTTATCCCGCACAATCCGGCCTACTCACCCATTGACGGCACACATGCCGAAATCATGGGCAAAGTCGTCACCGTTCTTCGTAAGATCTGAGTCCATCATCCCCGACCATCCTGATACGGCAGTCGACTCACCCGCCGTATCAGGAGTGCATCTGCGGACGACTTGCGGAACTGTATCCTTCCGGTTCAAGCTGGAAGGTGGTATGGGGTATCGAAACAGGGAAATGTTCCCGCAGGCAGTCCTGAAGCTGTGAAAGGATTCGTGCCGAATCCTCCATGGTGAGGCCTTGCTCCACCACTACATGCGCCATGAGGATCGGCATGCCCGTTGACACGGTGCTGGCATGCAAGTCATGTACGACGACCACATGGGGAACCTGCTCCAGATGCATGCGAACCTCATCGAGATCCAGCCCCTTCGGGGTCTCCTCCAGCAACACGCGTGCCGCGTTGCCTAGGAGTTTAAGCGCACGTGGAATCATCATCAACGCGATGATGCCGCCGGCTACGGCGTCGAAGCCCGTCCACCCGGTGCAGATGAGCACAATGGCCGAAACGATTACGGCCACGGAGCCCAAGGCATCGTTCATCACTTCGAGGAACGCGGCCTTCATGTTCATGTTGTCTTCGCTCTGCGAGGCGAGAATGAAGATGGATCCGACATTCGCCGCCAGGCCGAGAACACCCATGAACAGCAGCAGCCGCACATCCGAAATCTCATCGGCGGCGCCGCCGAACAGTCTCATGCCGGCCTCCACCAACGCATATATGCCGACCAGCAGCAGGATCAACGCGCCAACGGCGGCGGTGAGCACTTCAAGTCGAGCCCATCCCCAGGTTCGTTTGCTGTTAGGCTCCCGTTGCATGAGCATCGCGGTGATCGTGGAGGCCACCAACACCGACATGTCGGTGAGCATATGACCGGCATCCACCAGCAGGGCAAGCGATCCGGTGATGACGGCGCTGACGACTTCCGCCAAGAACACCGTTGCGGTGAGCCCTAGCGACAGCATGAGTCGTTTCTGGTGTTCCTCTCCCCCATTTGCCGTCATTTCATGTACATGCGCATGATCATGTGCCATATGGTGTCATTCCCATCGCTCGGTTCCATCGAGAGACGAACTGAAATCGCTTCTCAATACCATTTTCATTCGTGCTCAAACGCGGAAACCCCAGCCCGAAGGCTGGGGCTTCCTTTGTTTTCAAGTTGCACAATACCTATTTCGCAACTTGATGTCAAGACATACAGAACGCGGTGCCATGTGTGCCGGTACGACGCCCGGAACGAAGACATACGAAGGTACGTCAAGTTTCGAGCAGCGCAACTGGCACTCCGTTACCGCGTTGGTATCAGAAGCCGAACTGGGCGGCGGTTTCCTTCAACGTCTCTGCGGAACGCTTGAGGGCTGCGAGCTCGCGATCGGACACCGGGGTGTTGATGGCGGTGTTGACGCCGGAGCGGTTGAGCAGGGTCGGGACGGACATGCAGACATCGGAGATGCCGTGGAAATCCTCGAGCATGGAAGAGACGGGGAGGATGCGGTTGGAGTCGCGCATGACGGCTTCGATGATGTCGACGCCGGACATGCCGATGGCATAGTTGGTTGCGCCCTTGCCGTTAATGATCTTGTAGGCGGCGTTCTTGACTTCCTGATGGATCTCTTCGCGCTTGTCGGCGTCGAGCGGATCGTGGCCCGGGAGCGGAGTCCAGTCGCACATCGGAACGCCGCCGATGGTGGCGGAAGCCCACAGCGGGACTTCGGAATCACCATGTTCGCCGGCGATGTATGCGTGGACGTTCTTGACGTTGACGCCGGTCTGCTGGGCGATCAGGAAGCGCAGACGTGCGGAATCGAGGTTGGTGCCGGAACCGAAGACCTGGTTCTTCGGCAGACCGGAAATCTTCTGGGCGACATGGGTGGCGATGTCGACCGGGTTGGTGATGAGCATGAAGATGGCGTTCGGGGCGACCTTCACGAGACCCGGAATGATGGCCTTGAGGATGTTGATGGTGGCACCGACGAGCTCGAGACGGGACTGGCCCGGCTTCTGGCGCGGACCTGCGGTGATGACGATCATGTCCGCGTCACGGCAGATTTCCGGATCGTCGCCGCCTGCGATGGACACGGTCGGATAGAAGCTGGAGCCGTGCTGCATGTCGAGCACTTCGGCCTCGACACGTTCCTTGGCGATGTCTTCGAGCACGATCTCACGGGCGACACCGCGCTGGGCGGCGGCGAAGGCGAGAGTGGAGCCGACTGCGCCGGCACCGATGATAGCGAGCTTTGTGGGCTTGATTGGTGAATCCACCATGTGCTTACCTCTCTTTGGCAACGAATGTCCCGTTGGTGACGGGCTTCATCTTCAATAACACTTTTACTGTATCCACACAGCATGACGTTTCAGTCTTGTGTAGCACGCCCTGACATGGCTGAAACGTGATTTGCGCCACACTTGATGTGAGCGCTCACAAACATGGCGGACACTCACCCTGGATACATCGAAAGGCATTCAGGCAATGGCCTGTTCAACTATCCGCGCCGCCAGATGGTCATCGACCTCCGCCCGGAGCATCATGCCGTCGTCGCGATATTCGACGGCAAGCACCTTGCCGTATTCGCGGACGCGTGACACCAGCGATCCGGCGGAATATGGCAGCAACGCCTCCACATGCACGTTCGGGGTCGGCAGCATGGATTCGATTCCGGTGCGCAGTTCGTCCACGCCCTCGCCCGAATATGCGGAAACAACGTACGCGTCGGGCATCAGGGCCTCGATGCGTTCACGAACCGCTTCACCCATAAGATCTGACTTGTTGAACGCCACTATGGTCGGAATGGCTCCCACGACATCGATATCGGCGAGCACGTCGTTCACCGCATCTATCTGCGAGAACGGGTCGGGATGGGAACCGTCGACCACATGCACGATCAGATCGGCTTCGGCGACCTCCTCCAGCGTGGACTTGAACGCTTCGATCAGTTGCGTGGGCAGACGGCGCACGAATCCGACGGTGTCGACGTATGCGTACAGACGACCGTCCTTCGCACGCGCACGACGCACCGCGGTATCAAGCGTGGCGAACAAGGCGTTCTCCACCAGCTCGGCGGAACCGGTCAGGCGGTTGGTCAGCGATGATTTGCCGGCGTTGGTATAGCCGACCACGGCAACCGTCGGCAGTCCGAAACGTCGTCGGGAGCCACGCTTGACCTCACGTGCGGGGGCCATTTCGGCGATCTGACGACGCAGCTTGGCGATGCGACTGCGGATCACACGACGATCCATCTCGATTTTCGTCTCGCCCGGACCTCGCGAGCCGATGCCCGCATCGGCGCCCGCCGCACGGCCTCCGGCCTGACGGGACAACGATCCGCCCCAACCACGCAGTCGCGGCAGCATGTATTCAAGCTGAGCCAATTCAACCTGCGCCTTGCCCTCACGGGAGGTGGCATGTTGGGCGAAGATGTCGAGAATCACGGCGGTACGGTCGACCACCTTCACCTTGGTGGCGTCTTCGAGGGCTCGACGTTGGCTTGGCGGCAGATCGTCATCCACCACGATGGTGTCAGCATCCTCCTGCGCCACGATACCCGCCAGTTCGCGTGCCTTACCGGAACCGACATAGGTGGCCGCGTCCGGCTTGATACGATGCTGAAGCAACCCGTCGCACACCACGGCGCCCGCAGTCTCGGCGAGTGCGGCCAGCTCTCGCAATGATTCCTCGGCCGCGGCCTGGGTGGTTTCGCGGGAAGACCATACGCCGACGAGCACCACGCGCTCGAGTCGTACCTTACGGTATTCGACTTCGGTGACGTCCTGCTTCTCGCCGAGACCCGCCACATGCTTCAGCGCATTGCGGGATTCACGCTCCTGCCATTGTTCATCGTGGGATTCGTGGAAACGCTCCCCGTCGCCGGTGTCGAGCAGCACTTCCGACTGGTCGGCGAGCACGCCGCCCATGGTGGGCTCGTCCGTTTTCTGCTCGATTTCGATCTCCTGGGTCAATGGCACCTCTCACGGTTAAACTATGATGCCTCCTATTATCATCATTGTGTAGAGACATGAACCGGCGGCATTCGCGATAGGACGGACATGGCCTCGGGACCGCATGGAACGGATGGGAAGTGGCATGACGAATACGAATATGGGCGGACATGGCGGCAAGGCGGAGCAGTACTTCGCCGCGGAACCGACGTCGGAGGACATACGCAGAAGGCTGCACATCATGCTTCGCGACCATACGGCGGATGTGGAGGTCTCCAACGGCGTGTTTTCCGGCAATCGATTGGATCTTGGCACTTCCGTGCTGTTGAAGAGGGTGCCGGAGCCTGCGCAGGAGGGCACATTCCTTGATTTGGGCTGCGGCTGGGGGCCAATCGCATTGACGATGGCGTTCGAATCGCCGAAGGCCGACGTGTGGGCGCTGGACGTGAACGAACGTGCGTTGGAGTTGACGAAGCGCAATGCCGAGATCAATGGCATCGGCACCATTCATGCAGTTACGGCGGACGAGATTCCGCACGACCTCACCTTCGATCTGATCTGGTCGAATCCACCGATCCGCATTGGCAAAGAGGCCTTGCACGAGCTGCTGATGGCGTGGCTTCCGCGATTGAATGCGGGCGGTGCCGCATATCTGGTAGTGCAGAAGAATCTGGGCTCTGATTCGTTGATTCCGTGGCTTGCCACGCAACTTGGCGACGGATATGAAGTGAGCAAGTATGCGAGCGCCAAGGGCTTCCGCGTCATCGAGGTCATGAAGGCATGAAATTCGAATATCCTTCCCAACTGCCGGTTTCCGCGGCACGTGGCGATATTGCCGAAGCCGTCACGTCGAGTCAAGTGGTGATCGTCTCCGGTCAGACGGGTTCCGGTAAGACCACGCAGTTGCCGAAGATCCTGTTGGAATTGGGCCGTGGATCCCATGGACGGCAGATCGTGCATACGCAGCCGCGCAGGTTGGCCGCCCGTACCGTGGCCGAGCGCATCGCCTCCGAAATGGGTGTGCGTTTAGGTGACGAAGTCGGCTATCAGGTGCGGTTCACCGACGAGAGTTCGCCGAAGACGCGTCTTCGCGTGGTGACGGACGGCATTCTGCTGGCGCAGATCCAACGTGATCCGAAGCTAATGCAGTACGACACGATCGTGATCGATGAGGCGCATGAGCGCAGTCTCAACATCGACTTTCTGCTCGGCTATCTGACGGCGTTGCTGCCGAAGCGTCGCGATCTGAAGCTCATCATCACGTCGGCGACGATCGATTCGGTGAAGTTCCAGGAGCATTTCGAGCATGCTCTGCATACGAAGGTACCGGTCATTGAGGTGTCGGGTCGTACCTACCCCGTGCAGATCGTGTACGAGCCGCTTGGTACCGCGCCTGCGCTGATGCGCTCCGTGCCGGGTTTCGAAACCGGTGCGATGCCGGGCGACTCCGATTACGAGGCGTTGTCCGCCGCTCCGGATGCAAAGGATTCGGGCCGCGACGTGAATATCGACATGCCGACCGCCGTGGCACGTGCCTGCGCGGAGCTGGTGATCCATTCCAGCCATGACCGCGGGGCCCGAGATATTCTCGTATTCGCCTCCGGAGAGCGCGATATCCATGAGTTCGAGAACGCGCTCCGCCACCATTACGGTCCGCGCGCGGCGGATATGCGCAGGCCCGACGCAATCGAGATCGTACCGCTGTTTGCGCGACTTTCCTCCAAGGAGCAGCACAAAGTATTCGAACCGCACGAGCACCAGCGCATCGTAATCGCCACGAATGTGGCCGAAACGTCGTTGACCGTACCGGGCATCCGCTATGTGGTCGACCCGGGTACGGCCCGCATCTCCCGCTATTCGAAGACGGCGAAGGTGCAGCGGCTGCCGATCGAGCCGATCAGCCAGGCGAGCGCGAACCAGCGTTCGGGTCGTTGCGGTCGTATCGCCGACGGTATCGCGATCCGTCTGTATTCGCGTGAGGATTTCGAGACCCGGCCGGAGTTCACGGAGCCGGAAATCCTACGCACGTCGCTGGGCGCGGTCGTGCTGCACATGCTGTCGGTGGGTGTGGCACGTACCGCACAGGATGTGACGGAGTTCGGTTTCATCGATCCGCCGGATATGAAGGCCGTGTCCGATGGTTTCAACGAACTGACCGAGTTGAAGGCCATCGCCCGCAAGCATGGCGAGGTGGTGCTGACGCATACCGGTCGCCAGCTGGCGCGCATTCCGATTGACGTGCGTTTGGGTCGTATGATCATCGAGGCCGCGAAGTCGACCACGCCGAACACACTGGCCGCAGTGCTGGTGGTGGTCGCGTTCCTGAGTTTGCAGGATCCGCGCGAACGTCCGGATGAGAACCGCGAGGAGGCCGACCGCATCCACAACCGCTATGCGGACGCCTCCAGCGACTTTGTGACCGCGTTGAATCTGTGGGACCGCGTGTTCCAGGCGGATGGCGATCCGAGCAATTCCGCGTTGCGTCGTATCTGCAAAGCCGAGTATCTGAGTTTTCTGCGCATGCGTCAGTGGAAGGATCTGGTCACGCAGCTGCGCGAGATGTGCAAGGAGTTCAGGTTCAAGGTCGGCGAGCCGATTCCGGTATCCCGGCCGGACTTGGGGATCCGCCAGTTGCCGATGAACCAGCAGGCGGCGCATGCGCTGTGCTGTTCGTGGGATGCGCAGGGCATCCACACGTCCATGCTTTCCGGCCTGCTGTCCATGATGGGTATGCAGATCGTACGCGAACCGAAGGCCTCCGATTTTGCCGGACTCAAGGGGGCTGCGCGCGCTCGTGCCATGAAGCGTGCGCAGAAGATGGCGAAGAACGACTATCAGGGCGCACGTGGCACACGGTTCGCGCTGTTCCCGGCTTCGGCAGTAGCCAAAAGCACCCCGCCATGGGTGATGAGCACCGAACTAGTGGAGACAAGCCGCCTGTGGGCTCGCTATTCCGCCGAAATCGATCCGGCGTGGGCGGAACCTCTGGCCGGATCGCTGACGCGCACCACATACGCCGACCCGCACTGGTCGGGTTCTCGTGGTTCCGCAGTGGCGAGTGCGAAGGTGCTATTGTACGGTCTGCCGATCGTACAGGACCGTACCGTGCAATGGGGCCGCATCAATCCGTTGGAGGCCCGCGATTTCCTGATTCGTCAGGGTTTGGTGGAGGGCGATATCCAGCAGCGCTTCCCCTACGACGATTTCGTCACGAAGAACCGCGACATCCTCGAAGAGGCCGCCGACGACGCGAGCCGCACCCGTCAGATGGCGCAGACGGTCAGTGACGAGGATCTGTTCGATTTCTACAACGCCATCATTCCCAACACCGTCACGAACGTCGCCGATTTGGCGAAATGGTGGAAGACGAAGCATGACGAACGGCCTGACTTGTTGGATTTCGATCCGGAGAAGGTCGAACGTCTCGCCGATGCCGATTCGGTATCGTTGTCCGACTACCCCGACCATTGGCATACGCTCGGTACGGACGGCTCACCCATCGACCTGCGGTTGAGCTACGTGTACGATCCGCATGATCCGAACGACGGCGTAACCGTGCACATTCCATTGAAGGCGCTCTCTCGACTGACGCCGGAACAGTTCTCGTGGAATGTGCCCGGCTTGCTGGACGAGCTCATCGTCGGCATGATCAAATCACTGCCGAAAACGTTGCGCGTGCAATTCGTGCCCGCCCCGGACACGGCACGTAAGATCCGCGCATGGATCGACGAGCGGTATCCGGATCTGCCCGGCTCCGGAAGCCAGCAGAGGCCGAATCTTCCACCGGGTGACGCGGATGGCGTGGCTGTGTGGCCGGATTTGCCTCACGTGTTCACGCAGGCCGCCATCGACATCGTCGGCGCGCAGATCCACCCGGAAGTGCTCACCGGCGAACTATGGAACAAGCTCACGCCATACCTGCGCATGACCTTCGCCGTGGAACAGCAACTGCCGGCCAATCGCAAGCAGCAGCACGGCAGACGCCACGCACGGGGACCGGTCAAGGTACTCGGCACCGGCAAATCGCTGGTTGAACTGCAACGCACATTTGCCGAACAGGCCGAGGCTTCCGCCCGGCAGATGGTCAAAAGGCAGGCGGAAACGGCAGGGAACCAAGGCAAGCTGGTGCAGAAGGCGAACCTGCTGCACAAAGCGGGCGCCACCACCGAAGCACGCGCCACCATGCTCTGGCAAGGCGCGCTTGACGCACTGCGGCTACCCGGAGAACGCATCTCCTCACGCTGGCTCGGCACGGAAGCGCTCATGCTCGCCTCCGCCCCCTACAGGTCCACGAAGGAACTCACCGAAGACCTGCAGCTGGCCGCCGTCAAGCGCCTGTTGCCGAAGGTCGACGAACTGCCTGATGACGAGGCGTTGGCAAACGCGGTGCTCGATGTACGCGAAGTGTACGAAGACACCGTGTACGCGGTGGCACACGACGTGATCGCCATACTGAAACGCTATGCGGAAGTCGACAAAGCCGTGTCCGGCAAGGCCGACCTGCCTCTGCTGAGCGTACTGCAGTCGATCCGCGAGCACATCGCCACGCTCGTCTTCCCCGGCTTCATCGGCAAGACGCCACCAGAAGCATTGCCGTCCATCGAACGATACCTGCACGCCGACCTGTTGCGCCTCGCCAAGGCGAAAAACGACAAGAACCGCGACGTGCGCTGGGCATGGGAAGCCGACGAAGCCAAACAGCTCGTCGACAAAACCATGGCGAAAGCCCAACGCGAACCGGCCGGTCCACGCCATGAAACGCTCATGAAACAGGCCGAAACCGTACGCTGGATGCTCGAGGAATTCTACGTGTCCCTCTGGGCGCAGGAACTCGGCACCCCAAAGCCGATCAGTCTGCAACGCATCAAGAAGGCGCTCAACTGACCGATTGCCCGGTTTTTGACCGAGACGTGAACGTGAGTTCCGCTCACTCGGCGCTATTTGCCACGCGAGTAGAATTCACGTTCACGTGCGACGAACGGGCGCAGCATTGTGGTGATGGCGATGGCGCACAACAGGAACAGCGCGCCGACGGGGCCGAGCCACATCAGACCGACATGGCCGTTGACCACGCCGCCGACAGCGGAGCCGAGAGCGATGCCGATATTGAACGACATGGAGTTGAGCGACGCGGCAAGGTTCAACGATCCCGGATGCGACTGCGAGGCGACATCCATATACAGCACCTGCGATGCGGAGTTCTGCAAGTACATGAACATGCCGAGTACCACGAGCAGCAGCGCGCCGTACACCGGCACCCAATGTGCCACGATCAGCGACGCCATGAGCACCGCATGCGCGCAATAGATCGGGCGGATATGCGTCAGCGGTTCCACTCCTCTGCCCCGGTCCGCGAGCTTGCCGCCGTATAGGTTGCTCCACAGGCAGGCTGCGCCGAAAATCACCAGTCCGACACTCAAATACCGTTCCGGCACATGCACCTCGTCGCGCATGATCGGCGTCAGGTACGTGTAGAACACGTAGCTCGCGGCCGCACCGAACACCACATCGAGCATGCCGAGCTGGATGCGCCGGTCGAAGAACAGGCGGAACTGCGGCAGGAAGCCGATCTTCACGATATGGCTGTTGCGCGGCAATACGATGACCATCAGCACGATGAGCACGACAGTGAGCACGTTGACCAGATGGAACGCCCAACGCCAGCCGAACACGTTCGCCACCCATGTGCCGACCGGTACCCCCACGACGGATGCGATGGAGAAGCCGGAGAACACCCATGCGATGAATTTCGTGCGATATCGTTCCGTCGTCACATCGGGAGCGTACGTCATGGCAATGGCCACAAGCGTACCGGAGACGAGTGCGATGAGGATTCGCGCGATGACGAGCACGCCATAGTTGGGCGCGAACGCGCACAGCACGTTGCCGAGCAGGAAGACGCCGACCAGCGTCAGATGCGTGGCGAAGCGCGGGAAGCGCGCCGACAAGGCCGAGCCGAGCGGCGTGACCGGTGCGTAGACAAGCGCGAATAACGAAACCAGATTACCGACGGTCACTTCGGATACCTTCAGTCCGGCCGCGATATCCGGCAGGATGCCGACCATGATGAACTCGCTCATGCCCAGCATGAAGCTCAAGGCCACGAGAATCGTCACCGGAAGATTGAAAAATCGGTCCTTCTTCACGTTGTGCGTCATACGTCACTCTCTCGTCAATCGTTCTGCATATCACGAAACGATTGCCAACTTTAGACGGGCCCTGCACCCTTTCCACCCTTTCGACGCATCCGAATTCCACATGCTGACTATGTTCATTCAACTTACGAAATCGACCCTAGGCTGGCGCGCTACAATATGGCACAATGACAAGCACAAAACGTCGTAAACGTAACCCTCGGCGCAGACTCCCCCATCTCAGGTCCTTGCGCAACACCTGGAAAAAGGCTGGCCTCAGGAAACGAGTCGGTATGCTCTGCAGGACGCTGCTTGTCATCATCATCGCAATCGCCTTGGTCGTGGGTCTGGTGCGCTTCGTCAGCTGGCGTGTGGAAGTCGGACAGGCCGAGAAGACGCAGAATCAGCTGCAGGCGCAATACGATTTCAATCCCGGCAACATCATCTCCGACGGGCAGTTCTTCAACGGCAACGCTTTGAGCGAAGCACAGGTCCGATCCTTCATCGAGGAGCAGGGAGCGGCATGTTCGGGCGAACGGTGCCTCAAGACCATGACCTTCGATACCGAATCACAGTCGTCCAACGAATACTGCGAGGCATACGAAGGCGGCAAGAACGAAAGCGCCGCGGCGATCATCTACAAATCAGGCAAGGCCTGCGGGGTAAGCCAGAAAGTGCTGCTCACCGTACTGCAGAAGGAGCAGCATCTGCTCACCGCCACCGACCCGAGCGACTTCCAGTACAAGTCTGCGATGGGCCTGAGTTGCCCGGACGATGCGAACTGCGATCCGGAATATGCGGGATTCTTCAAACAGGTGTACGGCGCAGCCAAGCGATACCAGTACTACGTGCAGCATGAAGACGATTACGGCTACCATGCCGGCGCTCTCAACTACATCCAGTACCATCCGAATGCCGAATGCGGCGGCACGAACGTGTATATCGAAAACAAGGCGACCGCACTGCTGTACATCTACACGCCATATCAGCCGAATACGGCCGCATTGGAGGCGGGGGCCGGAGAAGGCGACGCCTGTTCGTCATATGGCAACCGTAATTTCGCCATCATCTATTCGAGCTGGTTCGGCAATCCGCGCGGCTAGGTCTTCCGAACGGGAGGCGGCGCACGAGGACCGCATGCAAAAGGTCCGTCATCCAAGCCGATTGGATGACGGACCTCCTCGATCAAACGCCTACGGTCGTAAACGCGAGCCGCCCGGCAATCACAGCTTCGGCAGATACTTCTTCAGCTCGTACGGCGTGACCTGCTGACGATATTCCTCCCACTCCTGACGCTTGTTGCGCAGGAAATACTCGAAGGCATGCTCGCCGAGCACTCCGGCCACGAAATCGGACTTCTCCATGATCTTCAACGCCTCGTCAAGTGACTCCGGCAACGGCTGAATGCCCATGGCCTGACGTTCGGCATCGGTGAGCTCCCACACGTCGTCGCTGGTCGGCTCGCCCAACTGCATCTGCTTATCGACGCCGTCAAGGCCTGCGGCCAACAGCACGGAATACGCCAGATACGGATTGGCGACCGGATCGAGCGCACGGAACTCCATACGTGCGGAGTTGCCCTTGCCCGGCTTGTATTGCGGGATGCGAAGCAGAGCGGAACGGTTGTTGTGCCCCCAGCAGATGTAGCTCGGCGCCTCGGCGCCGCCCCACAGTCGCTTGTAGGAGTTGACGTATTGGTCGGTGACCGCGCAGATTTCCGCCGCATGGTACAGGATGCCGGCGGCGAACTGGCGGGCGGTCATGGACATGTTGAATTCCTGACCGGCCTCATAGAACGCGTTGGCGTCGCCTTCGAACAGGCTCAGGTGCGTGTGCATGCCGGAGCCCGGAGCGTCGGAGAACGGTTTCGGCATGAAGCTGGCGTGGATGCCGCGCTCCAGCGAAATCTCCTTGACCACGGTACGGAAGGTCATGATGTTGTCGGCCGTGGTGAGCGCATCCGCATACCGCAAATCGATCTCATTCTGACCGGGACCCGCCTCATGATGCGAGTATTCCACCGAAATGCCCATCTGCTCGAGCATGTTCACGGTGGCACGACGGAAGTCCATGCCTGGACTGCGCGGCACGTGATCGAAATATCCGCCTTCGTCGATCGGCGTCGGCGACTTGGACCAATCGTCCTGCTTCTCGAACAGGTAGAACTCGATTTCCGGATGCACGTAGAAGGTAAAGCCCCGCTCCTTGGCCTTGGCCAAGGCCTGCTTGAGGACATGACGCGGATCCCCCAGCGACGGCTCTCCATCAGGGGTGAGCACGTCACAGAACATGCGCGCGGTACCCTGCGGACCGCCGCGCCATGGAAGAATCTGGAAGGTGGACGGGTCAGGCTTGACGATCATATCGTCTTCGGACACACGCGTCAGACCTTCCACCGCGGAACCGTCGAATCCGAGCCCCTCCTCGAATGCGGCCTCAAGTTCCGCAGGTGCGATGGCAACGGATTTCAATGTTCCCAGCACATCCGTGAACCACAGGCGAATGAAGCGCACGTCGCGTTCCTCGACGGTGCGCAGCGCAAACTCTTGCTGTTTATCCATAATGCATCATCGTTCCATGCGCATGTTACGAACATCGTTAACACGCGCCGTGCCGCTCCTACTCCTTGATGGCAAGCGTGGCGAGCTGCGCCACGAAAAGCCCTTCGTCACGCGTGACGATCTGGGCACGGCCCGGCACGGCCCTCACCGGCTTGACCCTGCCGATCAGCTGGCCTTCGTTCGGATCGCCCGACAACAGGATGCCGGGCATGCCAAGATCCTGGAACGACTGCAATACCGGATCATACATGGCACGGCTCGCGCCGCCGGTACGCCTGGTCACAATGACATGCAGCCCCAGATCGCCGGCCTGCGCCAGAAGCGGCACCAACGCACGCAACGGATTGCTCCGACTGGTCGCGACCAAATCATAGTCATCCACCAGCACATAGACTTCCGAGCCCGTCCACCATGAACGATTGCGCAATTGCTCGGCGGTCACGTCCGGCCCCGGAATGCGGGTCGACAGGAAATCCGCGAGCTCCGCAAGCTGTTCCGTGGCCATCGTGTCGTTGGTCAGGTATGCTCCCATATGCGAGTCCGGAATCTGGGCGAGGTTGGCGCGCCGATAATCCACCATGAAGATCTTCGCCTTGCCATCCGGGTATCCACGCACGATCTCGTTGATCACCAATCGCAGGAACGTGGACTTGCCGGAGCCGGAATCCCCGAACAGGTAGCAGTGCGGCTCCCTATGCAGATCCAACACCACCGGAGCGAGGGCGTTTTCATTGATGCCGATGACCATCCTGCCATGGGTGAGACTTCCGGAGACGTCCTGCCCCGCCACGGCGTCAGCGAGCGCGGCATACGGCAGATTCGTAGGCAGCAGACGCAGTTTCGGGCCCGGCCTACCCTTCCAGGCCGCATGCACCTTGGCGATCAGATCGGCGATGCCGTCGCCCACCGTAGCGGCGTCGTGCCCACCATCGATACGTGGCAACGCGGCAAGCATGTGCAGTTTCGCCATGCTCAGGCCACGGCCCGGAGTCCCCTTGGGCACGGTGGCGGCGATCTTGCGATCGATCTGGGAATCACCTGGATCCCCGAGGCGCAATTCAAGCTTGGTGCCGAGCAGATCGCCGATATTGGCCCGAATCTCCAACCACCGGTTGGCACTCAGCAACACATGCACGCCGAAGGTCAGACCGCGTGCGACAATCTGTTGCACCTTGGCTTCCAACTCTTCATAATCGTTACGGAACACTCCCCAGCCGTCGATGACCAGAAACACATCGCCATACCCGTCATCGACCTGTCCCGCGGCGCGACGCCGACGATAGGTGTCCATGCCGTCGATGCGCCGTTCCTTGAAGAAGCGCTCGCGGGAGTCGATGATGCCGGAGACTTCGGCAAGCGTACGGCGCACTTTCTCCTCTTCGTTGCCGGAAGCCACGCCACTGATGTGTTCCAGGGCTTCCATGGAGGCGAACGTACCGCCGCCGCAGTCGATGACGTAGAATTGCGTCTCCAGCGGGGAATGCGTCAATGCCAGCGATGCGACGATGGAGCGCAGCATCATGCTCTTGCCGCTGAGGGGTCCGCCCACCACGGCCACGTGACCTCCCGCACCGGATAGGTCGAGCGCCATGATTTCGCGTTTCTGTTCGCGAGGCCGATCTTCAAGCGCGCATGGGGCGAGCAACGTGCCGCGGGCCCTCCAGCTCGGGCAGATCAAACCATATTGTTCGGTGACGGTCAGGTCGGGCATGAAGTCGTCGAGGGAATTCGGCGTGATCAGCGGCGGGAGCCACACCACGTGGGCCGGGGGGCCTTTGCCGCGCATCTGTTCGACGGCATATTGGAATGTGGTGGTCTCTCCCGGAAGGTCCTTTGGTGCGCCGGAAACGTAGGATGCGCGGAATCGTGTGATGGTGCCGTCCGGGGACTTCAGGTAGCCGATGCCCGGTAGGCTCGGCAGTTCGTAGGCGTCCGGAATGCCCAGCACCGCCCGGGATTCGGAGGCAGAGAACGTTTTGAGACCGATGCGATAGGACAGATGCTCGTCCAGACCGCGTAGCTTGCCTTGTTCAAGACGCTGCGAGGCTATCAGCAGGTGTATGCCGAGTGAGCGGCCCACCGCGCCGATGCGTACAAAGGACTGTACGATGTCCGGCTTGGCTTTGAGCAGTTCGGAGAACTCATCCACCACCACCAGCAAGGATGGCAACGGCTTCAGATCGGTACGCCCGCCATTGACTCTGGCATCTTCGTATTCGGTGATGTTCGCCAGATTGCCGGCATCGCGCAGCAACTCCTGACGGCGGTTGATCTCGCCGTCCAAGGCGTCTTCCATACGGTCGACCAGCGACGCCTCCCTGCCAAGATTGGTGATGATGGACGAGATGTGCGGCATGCCGTCCATTCCCGCAAAGGTCGCACCGCCTTTGAAATCGATGAGCACGAAATTGAGTTGATCGGGCGAATGGCTCAAGGCCAGGGAGAGTACCAGCGTTCGCAGCACCTCGGATTTGCCCGAACCGGTCGCACCGACCAGCACGCCATGCGGGCCCATGCCTCGCTGACCCATCTCCTTGATGTCGAGATACGCGGTGCTGGTGTCATCGAACAGGCCGATCGGTGCGCGGAGCCGTTCCTTGCCCGTCCGATATGCCCACAATGCGTTCAGATTGATGTTGCGGATGTCGCTGATGCCCAGCAGATCCGGCAGTTCGGAGGATTTCTTGCGTGCATTTGCGGATTGCGCGCCGTTGTCGGAGCGTTCCTGCGATGGCGCATCGCCGAGGCGACGCGCGACGGCGAGGGCCTCACCCACCGTCAGTCCGTCCGGTTCGATTCGTATCGGCTTGATGGTGGTTGAGAAAAGCTCCACCATGTCGGCATCGTGGCTTTCGAGCACGTTCAGGCCTTCTTCGATCACGGCCTGCGAAAAGAGGACTCGTAGCACATCGTCCTCTTCGAGTTCGCCCCATTGACTGGGCATGTCGATGACGGTGACGCCTCCGAGTCCATCCGAGGAGAACAGTCGGGTCTCCTTGGCGAGCGTGTCGCGATCGAAACCGTCGTTGATCACGATCACATGCGGGGATATCTCGTCATCACCGGTGTATCGATTGCGGTTGACCACATCATCCCCAACGAGGCCGTCGACCATGTGGGTGTTGGTGGTCACCATGAACCGGCTCAGGTCGGAAGGTGTCGAAGACGCGCCTTTCCACCCTTCATCGAACTCCTCGTTAAGCGTGTGGGAGTGCGGCAGCAGGCGGATCCAATCCCATCGGCCCGCATGTTCGACGGAAGTCAGCACGAGCACACGCAGATGTTCCGGCGAATGCCATACGGCCGCCTGGCAGACCAGCGTGCGGGCGAGCGCCTCCGTATGCTCGATGTCGCCCAGGAGCTCCACACGTTTGAAGGCACGCATATCTATGGTGTAGGGCATGTTGCGCAGGGATTGATGCGCCAGCATGAATCGATGCGCCGCCGAGGCCGAAACGGGATCAAGCTGCGCCAAGGGCGGCAGTTCGGGCGATTCGAGTTTGAGGCAGAGCGGCACCTCCTGGGTGCCGCAGCGCAGGACCATGAAGTCCTCGTCTGCGGGGATGCGTTCCCAGCGACGTTCCGGTTCTTCCGCGAGCGCCGTCAGGGATTGCGGCGATGGCGCGTTCCAGAGCGCCGCGTTACGCTGTTTGCGGCCTGCGGCGCGTACGGTTTTTCGCAGTCCGGTCAGATAGGTGAGGTATTCCCTGCGTGAAGCGGTCAGGTTGGCCATGCGTTGTGAACGCTGGCGAAAACCATTGACCACCACGAATCCCAATGACGAGACCATGAACATGCCGCCGGTGAGTATGCCGGTCAGTCCTGAATTGGTCATCAGCATCATGACCATGGCGCTGATGGCGCCCAGCAACGGCACAAGCGAAGTGAGCAGCGTGTTGACGCCATCGCTGGGCTCGAGTTCCGGCGGAGGCTGCAGCACGACCCTGCCTTTGGGCGTTTTCGGGCCTTCGAGTCTGCTGGCCTGCGTTTCTTCAGCGCTCACGAGCGTGTTTCCTCCTGCTTGTCGACATGATGATGCTGCATCCCATGTCACCTAGGAAAATGCGGTTTCTGGTGTGGATGGGGAATCGTTGCCGCGCCTTCAACCTGGTTTCCTCGCCGTTTTCGTTGACGACTTTCGTTCCGTTGGTACTGCCTAGATCGGTGATCCACAGATGATCCTCGGTGATTTCAAGTCGTGCATGGCTACGCGATACGGTGCCGGTGTGGTCCGGCACTGCGAGCACGGCGTCTTCCGGTTGCTGTGCTGCGGGCCTGCGGCCGAGAACCAGCGTGGAGGGGATGTCGAGCGATTGTTTGGAACCGTCTTCGAAGAAGATGATGATGTGCGGTGCCGGTGCGACGGGTACCGGCATGGCCGGTACCGCCGGCGCTGCCGGAGCCGGCTTGGGGTGAGGAGGCAAAGCGACCGTAGGCAACGAGGATGGTCTTCTTGCCACCGTCCGTGGTATGGATGGGTTCGACTCATCCGCCATGGCGATCCGTTGACGCGGTGCCCTTGCCTGTACGACGATGGGCTGGCGGATATCGACGCTTGCCAGCGAGGCAAGCCTGTTCGCCCATCCCTGGTTGAGATCGTTCCCGGAGAACAGCGGCGAACACATGACTATCGGGAGCCCTACGAATGCAGCCAACAGTGAGGCGATCAACATGCAGTATTTGATGAGGATGCGTCCCATTCCGGCGGGAAGCACCCCGGCTGTGGCATCATGCATGCCTTCGACCCGGACCGTTCGCAGCCCAAGCATCATATTGCCCGGGGTTATGCCTCGGGAACCTTCACCCACTGCAAGCACCGCCACCGCTTCAAGCGCAATCATGGCCGTCACCGTGATGTCGTGGCTGATCAGGGCGGCGACACCCGCGCACGCCACCACGAATCCCAAATCAATGAAGGAGGCCTCACATTGCCTGGCCGCGTCGGCCGGGCGAAAACGAGTGATCGGTGTCGAGGCGGTCATCATAACCCCCTTATGAATTCCAAGGCGCCGACGGCGAAGAACGTCGCCGGCGGCGTGCACATCATGGAGGCGAAGCACAGTACGTCGCCGATGCGGGACAATGCGAGCGAATGGAATCCGCCATGCTGGGCGAGCATGCCGAATGCCATGGTCAATCCCAACGCGCCAACGGTCAGCACGCACGCCAACGGCAAGGCTTGCCCCCAATCCGGCAGCGCATGCGGCATATGCATGCACCAGATCAGCAGCACGGTGACACCGCCAAGGCGCATCAGGTATCGTTCGAAGGGACGACCGGACTGACGTGGCTTCAGGGTGAGGAACAGGAACAGCGCGGCACTGAGCGTCAGGAAGCCGATGCGATCATACGGCTGGTCGAACGCACAGGAATCGGCCACTATCGCATATGTCAGCAACATCAGCATCATGCATATCGTGAAACCGGTGGAATACCGTGCCAGAAACGTCTGCATGTCGTCATGTACATCGGCCCGTGTAAGTACGCGGGACTTTTCCGGAATACCGCCGCGTACCGTCCAACGACGAGTCATGTAGGTGCGCCATTCCACCAGATAGCGGTCCGGCACATGCATCACGATATTGGGCAGCATCTGCAGGCAGCAGACCGCCACGGTCAGCACGAAACCGGCCAGCAACCGCACATGCAGCGTATGGATCAGTGCGACAGCGCATATCAGCATCAAGGGCACCGACGACGCAAACGTAGCAACGATTGCCCCTCCGATGGTCGGATCGGCGACAAGGACCATCATCAGCGTCATGTTCACAGCCACGTAGCAGGATGCGAACAGCGCACCGGCCGTCATCGGCTGCGTGCATCGAATCATGAATGAGGCCGCCGCGCCACCGCATACGGCCAGCATCACCGAACACGCGAACGCGCCCAACGACATGGCACGGTCATGGTCACGGATGCCTTTCAGACATAGCCAGTCACACAACGATACCGCCAGCGTCATTCCGGCGAACAGGACCATCGGCGTATCACGCGCCTGCTCCTGCACGGACGGAGACATCAAGGATGCCGTCAGTGCGACGACCGCGACGAAACCGAACAATGCGGCACTGGCGAGAGCCACACCATCCAGGCTCCGCTGCACTACCGGCCGCGCGCCGTCATGACCGCCCCGCCTGACGGATTCCGCGGATGGTGCGGATGCCGCACCACCATCATGCCTGGGCATTCAGTCGCGATTCCAGATCATGCAGACGCTTCATCTGTTCGTCCAGTTTGACGCGTCCCTGAGCGGCTTCGTTGTCCGGATCATCCACATCCTCAACATAATCGCGCATATAGCCCGCCAGCTTGCCGGCATACCCGCGCACCTCACGCGCCTCCGGGGACTTGTCGATGCCCGAAAGAATGTCACTCTCACAGGTTTCACCCATGTCGATGCGCTGCTGCAACACCTGCCAAGCACGACCGTTGTCGCCTTTGCGACGCCGCTCCTCGATGTTCTTCCTGCGTTCGGCGATCAGTTCGTCGACACGATGCCTCTCTCGGGCAAGCTCGGATTGCATCGCTTTGCGTCGAGCGGAAATCGCATCCAGACGTTGCATGAAAATTTCAATATCCACGTTTCCCATGGCGCTCCTTCTATATTGTGCAATTACATGGCATGAATATCGGCATCACACGAGCGGTCCTACCATGCGCCGCCACCACCGCCGCCACCAAAGCCGCCACCGCCGCCAGCGGTGGCGCTGCCGCCACTGGCACCGCCGCTTCCGGTACCGAACTGGTCCAATGCCGACTGGGATTCGCTCGTCAGATTCACCATGGTGGATGCAACCCCGACGAAATCGGCGATGGCTCCCAACAACGTGGCGATATATTCCGTCACTTTCACGGCAAAGTCAATCGCCACCCCGACATCGACCGCAGCCTGGGCGGTTCCGACGAGCGGTCCCACAACCGGTATGCTGAATTCGGCGGCATCCGCGGCCAGCAGTTCGATAAGCAGTTCGATTCCGTCCATGACCATGTCGAACGTTCCATCGACCTCATCCGCCAGGGCCTCCAGCGCCTGCGCCACTTCGAGGCACGGCTGCGGCCCCTTGCCGGCAGTCTCCGCAAGGCTATTGTTACGAATGACGAACAGATCGGCCGCCTTGCCGGACCAGGACGTCTCATCGACATTGGAGGAGACGTTGCGCACGGCACTTTGCAGCGCACTCAGCGATTCGGCCAACGCCCGCCATTGGTTGGCGGTGGCACGCAGATCATCCCAATCACCGAAGAACGGCTTCTTGATCCACTCATCGACGGGACTGTATCCGAAGATGGCTTTGCATAACGCGTCAACCGCCGTAATGGCAATGCGCGCCTTGGCGAAACCACCATGAATCTTCTCCGTCAGGCCCTTTTCGGCAGCCGATCCCGCCGCCGAAACCTGTTGAGACGATTCCAAAGCCTGCTTTGCGATCGCTCCGGCGGATTCGAAAAGTCCCTTATTGTCGTTTACCCTTTTCGCCCATGAGTATGTTGGCTCCGATGAGGAATCAGTCATGCTACGACGCCTCCTTTCTATTTGATCTCACTGCGCTGAGGCAGCTCCACGATGTCGCGGTCCTGATACAGCGATTTCAATTCGTCGGCTGTTCTGCCTAGCGGATCCTTGGCCGCGATGGACCGCCACACCGATTCCTCCGTCTCCTTACGCATGGCCTCACGCGCCATCTCGGAGTCGCCGATGCGCACCGCGGCGTCATAGTCGCCATCATTGTCGAAATCGATGGCCGCATATTTGGAGTCGTCCTTGTCGAATATGCTGATGCGGGCGTCCGCACCCGCATCGGGAGTCATGGAAACATCATCCTTGCCATCGTGGTCGGCATCGATGCTGAAGGAGCCGGATTTCCCCGCGTTGGCCCCGGGAGGCATCGGCACGGATGCGGAGTCCCGTTTGGACAGTTTGATGGAACCGTCCTCCAATACCGTCGCATGGATGTCACCCCCCGTAAGGTTCAGGGAATAATCATCCTTGGCGTCACCATTGGTATCGATACCGACGGTGTTGATGGTGTCCTTGGTCTTCTGGTCGGTCGGCTGCACGGCATCGGCCGCTCCCGCACCTTGCCGTGTACCGGAACCGGCCCCGTTCGCGGTGGCGATCGGAGCATATGAAGTCCGCGCATCGTCGGTTTCGCCCGTCGAGGTATCCGCTGACGACCCCTGTGCCGGTGTCGAAATGCTGTGCATTCCGGAGGCGCCGGAAGAATCGGCCGAGCCACCGCCACCAACGACACCACCGCCACCAACGGTGCCGGTACCGCCTGCACCACCGCCAATGACGTCGCTGTCATGTTGCTTGTTCTCGAGTGCCGTAAGGCGTTCGCCGTGTTCATCAATCTGCTTTTGCAGGTTATCGATCCGGTCCTGGCACTTGCATTCGACCTGCTGACTGTCTTCCGATGCGCCTTGCAACGCCGTGGACAGCTTTTCCGCCATCTGCCCGATATTGCCCAGATACCCTTGCGTCGCAATCTTGCACGCAATATATGGAGGATATAACGCCATCATGAACAAACCAAAGCCGGGGTTGCCGGCTCCGGTCTTCACGAATGCGGATTTCGCCGTAGCAAACCCGTTGGAGGCTTCCTGGTATGCCTGCGCCGTTTTAGCCAGATCGTCAGGATTGTAAAGTATGCATTGTGATGCCATAAGCGGTTTCCCCTTCCTCTCTCTTCCAGTGGTTTCGGTCACTCGCCCGAGCGCTTGCGATGGCCTGCCATCGCTGCGAGCGGCTTGGGAATGAATTCGTCGTCGTCTTCAATCGTCGGTGCGATATACCCCAACGTGTTATGGCGCTTGTCACCTTTGCTCGAAGAGGCACCACGCCCGGCACCCATCATCGCCGGAGTCATGCCACGCGTGGAAGCCGCCTCCGCGGAAGATGCCGACCCGGTTCTCGGCAGACCCGTTGCCATGCCGGTGGCGCCCTTGATCGATGAGGATACGGCGGTTGCCCGCACCGGCTCGTTCGCATAATACGATCCCATGCCAGCACCGCTCAGTGAGGCCAACCCCGCACCGCCGGCGCCGCCGGCACCACCGCTGAGTACACCCATGGACGAACCCGAGCCCGCGAGACGCCCCGCAGCCAAGGTGCTGCCGACTCCCACGCCGGCGCTGGCCGCCATCGCCGTACGCCCCAGGCCACCATGCAGCGAGCCCGCACCGTTCAGACCGTCCATGCCGCCATCGACCGACATGTGGTCCTTGCGGTAGGCCCACCTGCCGGTCGCCGGATCGTACACCAGCCCGTCCGAGCGGGAACCGCTTCCGACTCCATCGAATCCCGGCACATTGGAACGGCCCGTCCCACCCGACATACCGGCGGCGGACAGGCCGGCATTCGAAGCCGTGGCGGAGGCATTGGCGGAATCCGAAACGGCGCCCTTTGCGGCCACGCCTGCGGCAGCGGTACCGCCGCCGACACCCGCACCTGCGGCACCGATGGTGGACAGGCCACCGCCCGATCCCTTGTTGTTCGACCCATTGGTAAGGGGGGAATCCCCGATTGCCTTGTCCTTGGAGCCATCGGTGGAGGGAGCCGGCCAGATCCCATTCACATCAACCGCGCGAAAAGAATCAACCTGAGGCGCTCCGCCTCGGACCTTTTCTATCAGTCGCTTGTATTCTTTTTTCGCCTCCTCTTCTCGGTTGCTGGCAAGCATCCGGGAGATCAAATTCGCACCGGCGATCCCCATAACCCCCGTCACGGTGCCAAGTCCCGGCACGATCCAGTCCATCGGCTCGGTGGCGTTCATGATGGCCTGCTCGGATTCCTTGCTCAACTTGTCACCGGGAAGACGAACGTTCTGCGCCTCGCAAATGACATCGTTGAACGTTTCGATACGCTGCCGGAATCGCTTCGCCATGGCGGTGAAATCGGCATCGCTGATATTTTGGACGATCCGGTCGGAACATGCCAATGCGGTGTCACGAGCGCTGCATTCGAACACGCCATCCTCCTGCAGTACGGTCCCAGCACGCCCCAATGCGTCGGAGGCCTTGTCCATCGCATCGCAGAACCGTGTGATCTCATCCGGGAACTCCCACTGGGTCGTCCGCGCAATCATCGACAGCAGTTCCTCATAGTTGCTTTTGCCCGTTGATTTTTCCTTAAAGGCCATATTCGTCCTTTCCTGAATGCGTTTTCCAGATGTTGTTCAATTACGATTGGCCTACCGTCGTGGCGGCAATGGCGGCTGTTGGGCCGGCGGGCCGGCGGACGGCGGATACCGCACCGGCGGGACCCCGGACGGATA
>ENA-OPRK01000141-OPRK01000141.1-human-gut-metagenome-genome-assembly--contig:-NODE-141-length-66091-cov-4.798004_pt1 | contig 66091 bp, 57 predicted proteins | sample MGYA00241793_ERZ501877 | MGnify/ENA primary metagenome ERZ501877 (study PRJEB25962, sample SAMEA1966253) | human gut metagenome | biome: human gut; feature: human-associated habitat; material: faeces... | reverse complement strand
CCGGGCGGATTCCGGACTTGCACCGGTTAGAAACGTGCGCCGCCGGGCGCACACACAAAAAGGACTCAAAAAACAAAAAATGCTTTTTGAGTCCTTTTCAAATACCTTGCTGTAACCATGTATCAATCATCGCTTCTATTGCGCACCGTCAAATCCCGTTCTTCTCAAACCACTCCCTGAATTCCAGTGCGTCCTCCAGCGTATGATGCCACCCAAACCGCTTTAAATCCACCCGGTTTTCGTCATTTACGGCCACTCCCTCTGCCTCCAGCAGCTTCTTCTGTGTATCCGGAGTCCGGAAGGAAGCCGCTCCGCTTAGATATCCGGAGGCGTTTACCACACGGTGCGCCGGCAAATCCGCTCCGCCCAGGCGGCGGTTCAGTGCATATCCCACCTGCCTTGAATTCCCGGGTTTTCCACATAACAGGGCGATCTGGCCATAGGTGGCTGCTTTTCCATATGGAATATGATTCATGACAAATCTGACACGTTCATAAAAGTCCATGGTACCTCTTCCATCATGAGTTTATCATGAGTTCAGCATCTTCTCGATGGCGGCCTGGGGCTTCACACCCACAGAGGAGGCAACCGCCTTCCCTTCCTTCATTAAGACCAGCGCCGGTATACTCATAATATGAAACTTCTCAGCCAGCTCCCTCTGCTCTTCCACATTGACCTTTCCCACCTTAATATGGGGATTTTCCTCGGCAATTTTATCCACAACAGGGGAAAGCTTTTTACACGGTCCGCACCAAGGCGCCCAGAAATCGAGAAGCACCGGCTTTCCGGATGCAACGACTTCCTCATGATAATTATTATTTGTGATTGAAAATACAGACATTTTATTTGTGCTCCTTTTTTCATTGATTGATGATATTAGAATACACGAAAATGATCTGCTTTACAGTGACTTTGTTACACACGTAATTCTGTTCGGCGGCATACGGAGATTTTTCCGGCTGCATCCCCCCGCCTACCGCAAACTGTCCGCCGCCAGTTCCGTAAGCCTCTTCTCGTTCAGCAGTTCGATTCCTCCCCGATTCAGCTTAACCAGGCCGTCTGCCTGAAATGCCTTCAGCATCCGGGTGATAACCTCCCTGGCCGTCCCCATGTGGCGGGCGATCTGGTCGTGAGTGATGGAAAGCTTCCGGCTATCATCAAGTCCGCTTTCCTCCAGCAGAAACGCAGCAAGGCGGCTGTCGATCTTTTTGTTCAATACCTGATCCATCAGCCACATTACATCGGAAAAGCGCTCCGCCATCAGCTCATTGGTATAATTAGCCACTGCCGCGCTGTTATCCATCAGATCCCTGTAGACATCAACCGGGATATGAAGAATCTCCGTGTCCTGCTCTGCTTCCACGATTACATCGAACAGGATGCTCTTTACCATGCAGGGCGCTGAAAATATACATAAATCCCGTTCCAGCAGCCGGTACAGTGTCAACTCCTTGCCCTCATCCGATATGGTATAGACCCGCAGCTGTCCATTCAGCGTCAGAATCAGCCCGGTGCATTCATCCGATCCGTGGTGAAGCACCTGCCCTTTCTCAAACCGGCGCCTCTGCACGCTTTCTGCCAGTGTCCTCTGCTCCGCTTCCGTCAGTTTTTTCCAAAATGGAAGGTATTCTCCCAACTCCATGAACATTCCCTCCTTCTACTTCCACTAACCATTATATCACAATTGATTGAAAAGTGACCTCGTCGTTACAGTCGAACAGGCGGAAAAATTCGGAATACTCCATACGGCCCGCCTTTAATTCTTCTGCCAGCAGCAGAAGTGTCACGGAGTCTATCGCGCCGCCGCAGAGTCCGGAGCGCATGTGGATATTTTCCAGACGATCCTTAAAGCCCCCGGTAAAGGACCCTGACACAAAAGCAAACCGGTAATCGGTCACGCCTTCATCAAATACCTTCCACCAGCGGTTCGGATTGATCTTCTCGTTCCGCTCCTTATTTTCCTCCAAATAGCGGTACATCTCGTCCGCCTGCTTGATCGGAAGGGAGTATCCTTTTCCATACGCCTTATTGTCGATAATCATGCCGTCTTTTCCATAATAAATACAGACATCCGGCTTCCTGGTATCTCCCAGTCTGCCTCCCAGAAAATCCAGTTCCCTGGTGAGAAGCTCCGCCGTCTGAATCTCATAGTCGCGGTCTGATGTGCCATCGAAGCCCAGATCAATCAAAAGCAGATACTCGTGACTTACATGGGCCAGCCGCTCTCTGACGCTGTCCTTTACGACAGCCATATCGGATTTTACGGAAATACGCCCCGCGTCATCTGCCGGAATCTCCAGGCCTACGATATCGTCCATGATCTTATACGTCTTTCCGGTACGCTTCACATTTAAGCCGATATTCTCAAAACCACAGATATCATCTTTAATAGTCTCCACCGTCTCTTCCAGTCCCACCATCTCCAGATAGGCTTTCACCTGCTCCGGCGAACGATAATCCTTCAGCAGATACTGGATAATATGGGTCCTCCGGTTCCTTAAGTAATCCCGGTCCGCCGCCTTCGTTGCCAGCATATCCCACATCACCCGCTTCGGTATCCGGGCAAATTTCGAAACGCCGGTGGTATGTTTAAATACGGTTCTCCCCTTTAATGTAAGCCGGTAAGACTGGGGAATGGTTCCCTCATACCGCCTGGTTCCGGCATCCTCTGCCGCCGTCTTCGCCGCCTGCTCCACCCAGCCCATCTGTTTCAGCCAGCTGCAGATGGTTCGGACGTATTTATCACTGGTTCCCTCTGTATCCTGAAGAAGCTTTGCCCGGTCCTCCTCCGCCGTTTCGGAAAGCCCCTGCAGGATCATATGCTGCGGAATCGAGGTAAAACCGGCCTCACCGATAAAGCCCAGTTTGGCTCCTATTTCAAATTTTGTCAGATGGGCGCCCGATGCCAGCAGCGAAAGCACCCGGCAGACCGGCGGATAAGATAGAAATGCCGTTGTGAGCACATCCTCCTCTTCTTTGCTCCCAGCTTCCGCCTCCGCATAGGAACGCCCCAGACCGGACAGCGAACAGGTATCGGTATTTCTGTCATAGTTCAAAAATCCGATGCTGACCGCCCAGCGCAGAAATGAATCCGCCGGCCAGTCGCTCTGGTACTCTTTTCTCTGCCCGGGCAGTACCGCCTGTATGATCCCCGAACACGGTGCATTACTTCTCGTGTATCCCTTCGGTGTCCCTTTTCCTTTCAGATGGGCGTACGGCACGATGACCGGATCCGCCTCCAGTTCCTCTATAAACTCCGCTTTGCCATCTTCGTCTGAAATGAGCCGGACCAGTTTGTCCTCTATTAACCGTCTGTTGACGGGAGACCCCGGCACAAAGACCGATACCACATTTTTTAGATTGTCCAGCTTATAGGCCTCCTGTACCCAGCCAAATGTTCTGACAGCCACCCGGAACACCTCCCTTTCCTCTTATGTCTCTCATCTTTCGTCTGTATCACCCACAACCGAGAGTTCCGCCGCCTTCTCCGCATGGATCAGGGCCGTATCAAACAGCGGCACATCCGTGTCCCCGCTCTTTACCAGAAGACCGATCTCTGTACAGCCAAGGATCACCCCCTGGGCGCCTCTCTCTTTTAAATGGGCGATGATTGTTAAATATGCCTCTTTTGATGTCTCTGACAGGATCCCCCTGCACAGTTCCCCGTAGATCACCCGGTTCACGGTTTCGATCTCCGACGCCTCCGGAATGAGCACCTCCACGCCGTACTCTGCCAGCTTTCCCTTGTAGAAATCCTGAGTCATGGTATATTTCGTTCCCAAAAGTCCCACACGGTCCATTCTCTCTGCCTTCAGCCGCAGAGCAGTCGCCTCCGCAATATGCAGGATAGGAATATGGATCTTACTCTGAATCTGAGGTACAACCTTGTGCATGGTATTCGTGCAGATTACAATAAAATCAGCCCCCGCCTTCTGCAGGCTTTCGGCCGCCTCTCCCAGTATTTTTCCGCTTTTCTCCCATTCTCCCGCGGCCTGGCACTCTTCGATCTCCTGAAAATCCACGCTGTAAAGAATGCATCTGGCGGAGTGGAGACCTCCCAGCCTTTCTTTCACCGCCTCATTGATCACCTGATAATAAGTAACCGTGCTTTCCCAACTCATACCGCCGATCAGGCCGATTGTCTTCATCTCTTCTCTTCCTCCATTTTCTGGCACGACGGACAGTAATAGACCGCCCCGCCCAGATAAGTTTCCTTTATAATCCCTCCGCCGCATGCGGGACAGCCGGAAGCCACTGTATTCTTTGACATCAGCGTCTGGTAGCCCCCTGGATTTCCAAAGAGATCTTTTTCGGTGTCGCGCCCTCCCTGTTCCGTCATGGTTTGAAGCACCATCCTTACCTGTTTCCACAGAACATTTTGTTCACAGTCTGAAAGGGTTAAAACCTTGCGCTTCGGATGGATTCCCGCCTGAAACAGAATATCCTGAAGGCAGCCGTTGCCAAGCCCTGGAATCCGCTGCTCCGCAGCCAGAAACGCCTTGGCGCTCATCGCCGGTTTCACAGAAGCAAGCAGCTCTTTAAAGTACCTTTCATCAAATTCCTCTGTCAGAGGAGAAATGCTCTCGATACTCTTTCTGTAATACTCGTTATCATAATCGCCCGAATGGCAGGAAATACTGCCATACATGGCCACTGTAAATCCAATCGCGGACCCATCCGTAAATTCCAGGAGAAGCTGGTATTTCTTCGGCCGGACCTCTTCCTTCCGGATAAAACGGGGATTTACTCCGTCATTAAACCCCAGCCTAACGCCGCCGTCGAATTCCAGTTCCGAAAAGATACCAAAACCGGCCGCGCCCGTCACCGTATGACCGGCCAGAAGCGACTGGTACTCCTCCGGTTCATGGTTAAACCAGCAGAATTTGTGGGGTGAGGAAGGGGGATATACCGCTGATACCGTCTTTCCTCTCACTGTCTCTCTCATCTGTTTTGCCAGATTTATGGCCTCCGGCAGTTCAATCATCGCGCATCCTCCATTCTGACAGCCTTAAGCCGTTCCTTCAGCAGCCGCTTTAAATATTTGGTATCGTAAGCCAGAATCTCCTGTTTCTCATCTCTGGTGTTATATGCTTTTAAAAGTATTTCCCCATTTTGAAAATCGGAAAACTCGATATCGTCGTAAAGATCATACTCCCGATCCATTAGCTCGTGGCCATTGATTCCCTCCGGCTCTGTAAAAGGATCCTCAAAGTCGAAAATATTCCCCTTTAACGTTCCTGTATAATATCGGGAGCGCAAAGAGAAACCATCGTCTAAAGCCGCTGTTTCCGGTATCCCCTTCTGCTCTTCTCTGTGTTCTTCATTGAATATGGATGAGAAGGATTCCCGATAGTGAAGGTAGGCTTCCTTGTAAGCCGCGTTCATCTGCCTCACCTCCTTTTCTTATTGGCTGCCTTGTTGTTTAACTCTATGTATTTTTATATTCTATCATAAACACGAAATTCGCGAAAGTCCTCATGAAAGGTTTCGATCCGTATCTGTAACGGTTCCGGCATGCATGTCCGCCAAACCTGAAATGCATGTTGGATTATGGCCGCTCCGGATTGACAGGCTTCGTGTAATATTATACACTGTCCATAACATCATTCTTTCATATCAGGCAAATAAAACCTTAGCAAAAAAGGGCTTAGCAAAACGGATTCGGAAGGGAAGGACAATGGACAAAACAATCTCGCAGTTATTACATGTATGTGTTCCGGTATGACAATCGGCCTTGCCATCGGCGGTGCGGCTGGCCTGTCACACGGAAGAGCAGGCATAACTATGTGTTATGGCTTATTATTGGGAACGATTATTGGAGTAATAATAGGAACTGTCATTAAGAAAGTCAAAGAAAAAAAATAACATAACCAGAAAATAAATTTGCATTATATTAAGAGGAGATTTTTATGAAACAATACGTACTGCCTGCATTATTAAAAGCACTTGTAATGTCGGTTTGCTTTACTCTGCTTTGTGTCATTTATGGATTCATATCCAACAATCCTTATGAGATAACCTTCATACCTGAAGTAATCTTTTTCTTACTGTTCTTCTTTGTCAATTTTATCGAATACTTATGGAAGAACCGGAAAAAGTAGCGGCTCATAAATGGATCATTATGTTTTGATGTACACTATGAAATCGTACCTCCTTATCCTTATAAACAAGCAGCCCGCTAAAGCCCCAGGCTCTCGCCCTCTTTCCTCACTCAAACAACGACATCTGGACTCCCGCCTGTTTATCCTCAAAGGTATGCATATACTCAAACAGCCGATTGCTGCTGCAGACCATTCCCATTTTCCGGCATTCTTCTTTCACCAGGGAGAGCAGATGTCTGGTATCCGGCGACGGGATCTCGTAACTGTTTCCATAGGTACGGATATAGCGCTCCTTCATCCCCGGAAAATGCTTATCCAGCTGCGCATAGAAATACTGCCTGTCCCCATCCCGCAGCGTCACGCCGATGCCAAAGAGCATCACCCCGTACACCGACGCGTCACGGCAGTATGACAGAATGCCGCGTATGTTCTCCTCTGTATCGTTTATAAATGGAAGAATCGGAGACAGCCAGACAATGGTTGGAATTCCCTCCTCCTTAAGAATCCGCAGTACCTCCGCTCTGCGTCCGGTTGTGCAGACATTCGGCTCGATGATCCTGCAAAGCTCCTCATCATACGTCGTAAGCGTCATGGATACCACACACTTCGTCTTCCGGTTGATACTTTTTAATAAATCCAGGTCGCGCAGGATTAAATCCGACTTCGTCTGGATGGACAGGCCAAATCCATAGTAGTCAATCAGTTCCAGGCTCCGCCTCGTAAGACAGAGCCGCTTTTCCAGATGTAAATAGGGGTCGCTCATGGCGCCTGTTCCAATCATACACTTCTTTCGTTTGCTCTTAAGCGCCTTCTCCAGCAGTTCTGCAGAGTTGGTCTTTACTTCAATATCCTCAAACGCATGATCCATCTGATAACAGGTGCTTCTGGCATCGCAGTAAATGCATCCGTGCGTGCAGCCTCTGTAAAGATTCATGCCGTTCTGTGCAGACAGAATCGACTTTACCTGTTTTTCATGCATATAGTTTCCTCCCGGGATCCGCTTACATTTCAAGTCATATCACATCATTGCAATACAAATCCGACTCCGATTCTTTTTCCATTCCCATTTCGAATATAATCGAACTGTAACTACAATACCACACTAATCACGTCATCTGTATGTCATGTTTATTCATTTCCCCGCTGCTCGCCGACTAATTATTTTTGCACAGAAAAACGGCATCGGAACAGGACGCAGCAGAGGATATCGTATCGTTCTGCTGTATGTCCTGCTCCGATGCCATAAGGGTGAAACGCCCCGCAGGCAGAGCCTGCCCCACTTGATCGGGTATCATACCTGATCCGCCGTTCGCCGGAATAAACGGTCGTTATTCATCCACTCCTCAGCCAATATGGTTTGCCACCTCAAACGCATCCCATATCGCATACATAATATTGGAAACCTTCCTTGCGTCTCCCAGCAGATACAGTTCCGGCACGTCAAACTCCAGCTGGCGGTACAGAGAGTCCTCCTCCTGATACCCTACTGCAAGAATCACGCTGTCGCAGGCAATCTCCCTCTCTTCATCACCGCAGACAAGACTCAGAATTCCGTTACGGTATCCGGTTACACTGGCGGAAGTAACAGTTTTCACTCCACGGTAAGGAATCAGGCGCTCCAGCATGTCTTTATTGGCATGACACAAGGGACCGTTGACCGCCATCAGCCGGTCCAGCGCCTCCACGATCGTCACATGCTTCCCCTGTTCTGCCAGCCAGAGCGCAGTTTCACAGCCGACCAGACCGCCGCCTATCACCACGGTGGTATCCCCGCAGTCTTTTTCCCCTGTCAGAACCTCTGCTGCCGGAAATACCCGCTCGTCGTCTCCCAGAGAAAACACCTTCGGTCTGGAACCGGTGGCGAGGATCACAGCGTCGTAATTTCCCGCCAGGACCATCTCCCGGTCCACACACGTATTGAAATGAACCGGAACCTTCAGAGTCTGAAGCTGGACCTCATACCAGTGAGCCAGTGCAAGATCGTCCTCCTTAAAGTCAGGAACACCGCCGGGTATTAAGTTGCCTCCCAGCCTGCCGCCTTTTTCGAACAGCTCCGGCTTATGGCCTCTCACCGCCAGTACTCTTGCGGCCTCACAGCCTGCCGCACCGCCGCCCACGACCATCACCCGCCTGCTCTTTAAGACAGGTTCATAGGCGGTCACACGCTCCCTGGCCGCCTGTGGGTTCACCGCACAGTTAATCATGGAATACTCCTGGACACGGCCCATACAGCCTTCCTGACAGGAGATGCACGGGCGGATATGTTCACAGGTTCCGGCCCTCAGCTTATTTACATAGTCGGGATCAGCCAGAAGCGGGCGGCCAAGGCTTACAATATCGCACTCGCCGGCCTCCACGGCCTCGGAAGCCATCTCCGGATTGTCCATACGGCCTGCACACAGCACCGGGACATCCACGGCCTCTTTCACCAGCCTGCAGTACGGACGGTAAAGCCCCTTTTTCTGATACATCGGCGGATGGTTCCACCACCATGCATCATACGTTCCCACGTCGGTATCCAGCGCGTCATAACCATACTGCACCAGCAGCTTCGCAGTCTCCAGACCTTCCTCGATATCGCGGCCCTTCTCCTCAAACGTTTCTCCCGGCAAAGCGCCTTCCCGCCAGTCCTTTATCATGCTCTTTAAGCTGAAACGCAGCACCACAGGAAAATCCTGTCCGCACCTGGACTTGATCTCTTCTACCACTTCACGCGCGAACCGCAGCCTGTTTTCCAGTGTACCTCCATACTCGTCAGTCCGTTGATTGAACATGGAAATGGCAAACTGATCCAGCAGATAACCCTCGTGAACCGCGTGAATTTCCACACCGTCAAAACCGCCCCGTTTTGCATGGTACGCTCCGTCTCCAAAGGATTTTACAATGCTGTGGATCTCCTCCTTCGTAAGCGGCCGGCAGATCTTATCCAGCCACCGGTGTGGAATCGCAGATGGTGCAACCGGAGGAAACTCTCCCAGATTGGTAGGGATCGTCACTCTTCCAAAGCCGGCCGACATCATAAGAAATATCTTGCTCCCATAGGCGTGAACCCGCTCTGTCATCTCCTTCGACGTCCGGATAAAATGAACGGGATTGTACGTGGAATTGGGGCAGTTTGGCATACTCTGGGTCTCAACCTCACAGTCTGAAAAGGTTACTCCCGTAATGATCAGGCCTGTTCCGCCCTTCGCACGTTCCGTATAATAATCGATTCCCCTCTGATTAAATCCGCCCTCGGCATCAGCCAGTCCCAATGGCCCCATGGGAGCCAGGGCAAAACGGTTTTTCAATGTGACCGATCCTATTTTGACCGGTGTAAACAGATTCTTGTACTTCATGGCACCCTCCTGTTATTTTTATAACAATATGATACCATTTCGTACAGGACAGGCGCTATCAACAATCGCTTGACGGCTGTCAATACTTTTTTTATTCTTCCGGCAAATCCGCAGACCAGTACAGCATTGCGTAAGTTTCGGTGAATTGTGTGCTTGATATGCAACGCTGTACTAGCTCTGCAGAAAATCCTCCAGCGCCCGAATCACCGAATAGCAGCCGTTACTCTCCTTATAAACGCCGTACACTTCCCATTTCAGCCGCTCCCGAAAAGGAATGGCCCTCATGTGGTCCATGCGGAAATGCTCTGCAGCAAAATCAGGCACCACCGCAAGCCCCGTCTTCTGCCTGCACAGCTGGTACTGAAAGTTTGCATCTGCGGTTTTGGCAGCAATATGCGGCTTAAATCCCCTGACCTCGCAGGCCTCCAGAAAGTCGTGGTACATATGAAAGTACTCGTTCATCAGAATCAGCTTTTCGCCGCGGACCATATCAATGGTGACCTCTTCCAGATCATAGAAGGGGTGGCCCTCGTAAACCAGAAGGCAGACTCTGCAGCCGGCCAGGCGCCTGTTTTTTACGCCGTCTTCCTTCCACGCTCCAACGACGAAACCATATTCGATGGTGGAATCCTTCAGCCTCTCCTTCACCTCCTGATTCGAGTACTCACACCATTCCACGGAAATCTCGGGATTCTCATCGATAAATCTCTGAATCACCGGAAAAGAAAGTACATTAAATACTCCGCAGGCACAGCCAATGCGGAGCAGTCGTTTTTCATTTTTCAGCTGCTGGATACCGTTGCGGATTTCCTCAAATTCCCGAATCAGGATACCCGCCCTCTCATGGAGCAGTTCTGCGCTCTCCGTCGGTCTCACACCCTGTTTCGTCCGCTCAAAGAGAACCGTATCCAGCTCACTCTCCAGCATTTTAATATTGCGGCTCAGGCCCTGAGGCGTGATAAACAGCTTCTGTGCCGCCTGGTTGATGCCGCGTTCCTCATAGACCGCCTCAAAGCTTTTTAAATCCTTGACATTCATACCATTCTCCCGGAAGCCGCCTTCCCTATACCCCGTTGCGGGCGCAGATATCCTTCAGGCAGCACTTTTCACAGAATGGCTTCGTTCTGGCTGTACAGACATCTCTGCCGTGGAATACGAGGCGGTGACAGAAATCACTGCCCTCCTCCGGCGGAATCAGCTTCCACAAAGCCATCTCCACCTTTTTCGGGTCCTTTAAATCCTCCACCAGTCCCATACGGTTTACCAGGCGGATACAGTGGGTATCTGTGACGATGGCCGGTTTGCCGAACACATCGCCCATAATCAGGTTCGCACTCTTTCTCCCCACTCCGGGAAGCTTTAAGAGTGCGTCGAAATCGTCGGGAACTCTGCCGTCATACTGTTCCTTTAAGATTTTCATGCATGCACTGATATCCCTTGCCTTGCTGTGTCCCAGGCCGCAGGGCTTCACGATCTTTTCGATGTCTTCCACTTCGGCCCCTGCCAGCGCCTCCACATCCGGATACTCTGCATATAAATCCTGTACAACCACATTTACCCTGGCATCGGTACACTGGGCCGCCAGGCGCACGCTCACAAGGAGCTTCCAGGCCTCATCGTAATCCAGTGTACAACCGACGTCAGGGTATTCTTCTTTTAGGCGCCTGATGATTTCAAGCGCAAGCTTTTCTTTTGTCATAGCCGTCTCCTCCAATTCTGTAATCATATTATCACTGATTGGGGAAGACGGCAAGTGGCAGTGCGGCGTTTACAGCATCTGGCTGAACTCCACCTTTTCCCGGTTCGGTCCCAGAATGGTGAAAAAGCGGACGCCATTGGCCCAGAAGGGCAGAAACTGAATCTCCTCGTCAAGCATGGGGTATCCCGCTTCTTTGATCTCTGCAAATACTGCTTCAATATCCGTCACATCGAGAGCCACGTGATCCACCGCACCGTTCCTCTCCGCCGCCTGATGGTTCTCATACGTCTCGATCACAAGACTGCCGCATCTCAAAAAAGCAACTCTCTCCCCAGCCGCTTCATTTACCGTCTCAAATGCCGTCTCAAACCCCAGTTCATGGTAAAATGCCGTCGTCTTCTCTATATCATTCGTCGGGATGCCAATATGCTGGAGTCCCGTTATGTACTGTGCTGCCATTTTATTTTCCTCTCCCCTGTATCATGATTCACAGCTCCAATTATTCTTCCACGTTACGATTCCGCCACATTGATAATCACCTTCATGGTGCTCTCCCGGTTCTCATCGATATACCGGTATGCCTCCAGATAGTCCCTGAATGCGAAATGTTTGGAGATCAGCGGCGCCAGCACCACTTTTTTCTCCTTTACCAGACGGATCGCATCGAGATAATCTTCATTGCGGTACATCATACTGGTATTCAAGTCCAGCTCATGGTCATTTAAGACAGCCAGATCAATCTGAGCGGTTCCCGCAAATACAGCCACCAGAATGATGGTGCTTCCCTTGCGCGCATATTGAATGGCCTGTCCCATCGTAATATTATTGCCTGCACAGTCGTAGATGACGTCAGCCTTATCCGGCCCGAAATTTTCCACCATGGCCTCGCCGAAATTTTTTGTCTTCGTATTGATGCAGAAATCCGCGCCGCATTCCTTCGCCTTTTCCAGCCTCAAATCACTGACATCCGTAATCATGACGCTCTCCGCACCCAGGCCCTTCGCCGTCTGGGCTACCAGGATTCCGATCGGTCCGGCTCCCAGGACCGCAATCTTCGCACCTTCCACATTTCCGGCACGCTTCACCGCGTGAACTGCCACCGCCAGCGGCTCAATCATGGCGCCCTCATCATAGCTCATCTCCTCCGGAAGCGGCGTCACCTTGGCCGCGTCGACAGCGAAGTAATCGGACGCCACACCGGTTGTCTGAAATCCCATTACCTTCAGTTTTTCGCAGAGATTGTATTTGCCATGACGGCACGGATAACATGTTCCGCAGACCACCTGCGGCTGGATCGTCACCTTCTGTCCCACCTTCCATCCTCTTACGCCGCTCCCCAGCTTCTCGATCTCCCCCGATACTTCGTGTCCCTGGGTGACCGGATAGCTGGTAAACGGATGCTCGCCATGGTAGACATGAATGTCCGATCCGCATACGCCGATCTTTCTGATCTTAACCAGTACCTGATTCTCTTCCGGCTCCGGAACCGGCACCTCCCGAAACTCAATTTCCCCCGGAGCGGTCATTATCTGCTGCAGCATCATACATGTTCCCTCTTTCTACATTTTGATTTGTGGAATAGTTTTAAATACTTTTATATATCTTTTTATTAAAGTATCTATATTATTGCATAAACCAGGGAAAATGTCAATCCTGTATGTCACCTTAACTCTGCTATTTGTTTATAAACATAATCCGGCTCACCGGACAGAAAGCAGTCCAGACCCACTTCTTCTTTTGCGAGGATGCGGATATTCATAGTCTAAACGATTACTTACAGACGCATAAATCCCCTGTGCCATTACCATTTAGTAAAGTCACAGGGGATTTGATTTTCACTTATACAGGATTCGATACTCCGTCCTTTTTCAACAGCCTGTCCGTAAAATGAACATTGTTTCAATCCACGCCCGATAATTTCACAGAGTGCGACTACATCTTATAGATGCGCGGCCTGACTTCATGTCAGCGGGGGATACCGATTTCTCTCCGCCCACCACTGACATTAAGCTTGCTTTTGGTGTTTCATCCCTCCACCTGTAGAGGTGAGGAAATTCTTGCTTGTTTTATTAAAGAACTGCACAAAAGGCCCCAGTCCCAAAGCGGATACCAGCGTTCCCAGGCCGACAATTCCGCCTGCCGCGAAGCACACTACCGCACAGAACACGTCACAGGCCATACGGCACCAGAAGTAGGAGATCTTTTTCTGCTTTTTGCACATGATCAGCGCAAGACTGTCATACGGCGCCACGCCTACATCGGAGGTCTGGTATAAGGAGAGTCCGAAGCTGCAGACCACCACACCGACGAATACAGTCAATAGCTTCTGCCACAGCACGGAAGGCATTCCCAGCGTTACCTCCCATATTCCAAAAAAGAAGGTAACAATGTATCCCAGAAGCAACGCGTTCACTGCAGTGCCCAGGCCGATCAGTTCCCGGCCCATGGTGATCTCAGCAATAAAGATCACAAGATTCACCAGAATAAGGAAAAACGCATACTGAATGCCGGTGCAGTCCGACAGGGCCATTACCATGCCGCTGAAGGGATCGTTACCCAGTCCTGAAAGTTTGAAAATGCTGATTCCCATTCCCGTAAAAACATTACCGATGATCATGATGACGGCCCGCCTGCGGTCCAGTTTCCTAAAATAATCTCTTATCATTTTATGAAGGGGTCCTTTCTCCTCAGTTTGCGCGTTTCGTGGCCGGCTGTTTATTCCTTCACCGCCAAAAACTGCGCTCCTGCCCCATCATACCATCCTTTTCCAGAACATGCCATAACAACCTTAAAAATTTATAGCGTTCTCATTCAACTTTTCTTCCAGCTGCAACTGTCATTTACACCATCTGCGGAGTCTCATCCTCCAGAATCTTAGAAAGCGCTGTCCCGCTGCTGGTATGGCAACGGACCACGCGGGTGGCGCCGTCATCGATTCCGTCGAGGGCACACTTTACCATCTTATGGGAAACCGTATTGGTAAACAGAACCAGAAGGTCCGGACATCCAATCTTCTTATCCATGTTGGTGCTCATCTGGGTAAAGACCTTTGCCTTGCATTTGAATTCCCTGCATATCTTCTTGTACTGGCTCACCATTCGGTCGTGGCCGCCGATAATTACTACACTCATGATTGATACCTCCAATTCTCTGTGCTGCTGTCTGTGATTCACAGCCCGCCGGATTTTATCCATTTTATGCTTTCTCCAGCATTTCATTTTACAGTTAGTTTTAACTAACTACATTTTACCAGCTGTGATCCCTTTTGTCCAGAGACACATTTGAGAATATTTCTTAATAGATGGAAGATATTTAAAAAAAGCTGCGCTTGACCTTATTGAGTCATGGAGTCATTCACCGTCGTAATGCGGTAAACGGTATATCCAGCGGCCTTTACGGTCTCTTTTAGCCTGGTATCACTCAATTCCTGTTTCATACGGACATCCGCCTCTGCCTCCATCAAATTCACACGGGCATAAACTCCTTCCAGGGAATTCAGTGCATTCTCAACCCGGATTGCACAGTTGCCGCAGGACATCCCATCCACCTTTAAAATCCGGCGGAATGGATAATGGGTGAGATCCTTATCATCTGCCTTTATCTTTTTCACGGCGGCCTCGCCCGAACCTCCGCAGCATCCGGTGCTCAGCCTCTTCCTGCTGCTTCTTATCGCCAGAACCCCGGCCATAATAAGAGCCAGGCATATAATCGCTGTCGCCATAAGTGTCTCCTCCTTTCTTTCACTTTACTATTAGTTTTAGCTAACTATAGATTAGTACCTGCTAACTGAATTGTCAACGTTTTTTCTATTCTTATTTTGACCTTTTCCCCGGGTTATGATAAACTAATCGTATCACGCATTCTGATACTTAAACCGCAGGGAGGGAATTTTACATTGAAGATGAACGAATCATCCGAAAACTATCTTGAAACCATACTGATTCTCAGCAATAGAAAGCCGCACGTCCGTTCCATCGATATCGCCAATGAACTGAATTTCTCCAAGCCGAGTGTCAGCGTCGCCATGCGCAACCTCCGGGAAAATGGTTATATTCTGGTGGATCAGGAGGGCTATATCACCCTGACAGACTCCGGGAAACAGGTCGCCGAGACCATGTATGAACGCCATACCATGCTTTCCAACTGGCTGATGTATTTGGGCGTCGATGAAAAAACAGCGGCGGAGGACGCCTGCCGGATCGAGCATGTGGTGAGTGCAAAAAGCTTTCAGGCTATTAAGGAACACGTGACAAAAGGAAACGAATTATTGGAAAAATAAGAGAACAGGCGGTCTGGAGAAATTTTCTCATTGCAGACTGCCTGTTTTCTGTTTTCGTATTCTGATGTTAACTGCTTTGCCAGAAATACCGCAAAGCACGGGCCTGATTAATCCACCTGCACCAAAGCCAGCCTCCCGGCAGGTCTCCTCCCATGTCCTCATCCACTTGCCGTCTCCCCATCCACAGGAGCCAAAGAGAGCAATCTTCTTCCCTCTCAGTTTCGCCTTGCAGCTCAGGAACATCGGCTCAAATACCAGTACTGCTATTTCACAAAGTTTCCCACTACCCGTGATTACCGGCCGCAGCACGCAGCAGTGAACAGATTTAAGAAGCTGAATGCCATGTACTTTTCTGCAATATTATGGTATTATTTTATATATTTTCACTGTTTTTTCTTCCTTATCACTTCCAGATACAGGATCATAATAAGCAAAAATACACTCAGGAAGGTTTTATCACATGTTAAATACAATTGAATCCATCAACAATGCCGTGAACAATTTTATCTGGGGAGTCCCCGCCATGATCTGCATCATCGGAGTGGGGCTCTATCTAAGTATCCGCACCAATTTTCTGCAGATCCGCAAATTCTCCTATGCGATCCGGGTTACCCTCGGCCGGATGTTCCGTAAACGGGACGCATCCGACGGTACCATGACGCCGTTTCAGGCAGTCTGTACCGCTCTGGCTGCCACGGTAGGCACCGGCAACATCGCCGGAGTAGCCGGTGCCATCGCCATCGGAGGGCCCGGTTCCGTCTTCTGGATGTGGATCTCCGCGATTCTGGGGATGTGTACAAAATTCTCTGAGGTAACTCTGGCCGTGCACTTCCGCGAAGTAAATGAGAAAGGCGACCTGGTTGGCGGCCCCATGTACTACATAAAGAACGGTCTTGGGAAAAACTGGCGCTGGCTGGCCACTCTGTTTTCGGTCTTCGGAGTTCTCACTGTATTCGGAACCGGTAATGCCACTCAGGTAAATACCATCACAACCGCCATCAATTCCGCACTGATGAATTATCATTTGATCGATGCACGCTCTGCCCGCACCACCAGCCTTATCATCGGAATCATTCTGGCGGCTCTGGTAGCCCTGGTTCTTCTCGGAGGCATCAAACGAATCGGAAGCGTGACGGAAAAGCTGGTTCCCTTTATGGCGCTGTTTTATATCGTGCTCGCTGTCGGAGTAGTTCTGCTTAACATTAACCGGGTTCCCGCTGTATTCTCCTCTATCGTATACGGCGCCTTTAATCCGGCGGCTGTCACCGGCGGAGTGGTCGGAACCTTCTTTATGAGTATGAAAAAAGGCGTCTCCCGGGGCATCTTCTCCAACGAGGCCGGCCTTGGTACAGGTTCCATCGCCCATGCATGCGCAGACACGAAAAAGCCGGTCAAACAGGGATTTTTCGGTATTTTTGAAGTATTCGCCGACACCATTGTCATCTGCACGCTGACCGCATTTGTCATCCTGTGCAGCGGCGTTCCGGTTCCTTACGGGGAAGCGGCTGGCGCAGAACTGACCATTCTCGGATTCACCTCCACCTACGGCAGCTGGGTTTCCATTTTTACAGCCGCTGCCATGTGCTGTTTCGCATTTTCTACCATCATCGGCTGGGGATTATACGGTGCACGGTGCATCGAGTTTCTGTTTTCCTCACACATTATCAAAGCCTTCATGATCGTCTACTCTCTGGTCGCAGTCCTGGGCGCCACCATGGATTTAGGGATGCTCTGGAGCATCGCCGAAACTTTTAACGGCCTGATGGCAATTCCAAACTTAATTGCGGTTTTCCTGCTGTCCGGTACTGTGGTAAAACTGGTCAGGGAATATTTTGACGGGGAAGGGAAAGGATAACCAATTAATTACAGCTTTCAAACATTATCCTTGTGAATATCATTTTTTATTATACTAGATCAGCCTTCTATTTTATCGTTTTTTATTATTTTGAGATACATTATCAAGGTTTATTTTGATATTTATTTTCATTCATTATCGTTTTTTATTGTATATGATTGACTATTATAATTTTATCATATATAATATAGTTAATAATTCTATTTTGGAGGTAATTCATGGAGCATTCCGATCAACCGCTTTTTGCAGAGGAGCGTAGAAAAGAGATTTTAAATTTATTAGAAAAGAAAACAAAAGTTTTTGTTCCCGAACTATGTGACTTTTTTAATGTATCACCAGCTACTATCAGAACGGACTTAAAAATTCTGGATAATGAAGGGGCTCTAAAAAGAACTCATGGCGGCGCAGTCAATTTGAGTAAAGCAAAATACGAACCAACTTCCACTGTTAAACTTGCAAAGAATATTGAAGAAAAAAAGCGCATTGCGGAATATGCCATGCAACTAATTGAAAATGGAGACACGATTGCGCTGGATACCGGAACTACCACACTGGAGCTGGCCAAACTTTTATCTGCAAGGAATAATCTGACTATTGTAACCAATGATATCGCCATTGCTCAGAATCTTGAGGAAAACTCAAATGCAACTATTATCCTTTTGGGCGGCACGCTCCGACGCGGCTTCAATTGCACAGCAAGTTCTGTTGCTGCCAATATGATGAATGATTTTCATGTCGACAAGGCATTCATTGCTTCAAACTCCTTTAGTTTTGAGAGTGGATTTACTACTCCAAGTTTAGATCAGGCAGACGTAAAAAAAAGCATGATCCACTCTGCTACTGAAGTGATCATGATGATTGACAGTTCAAAGTTTAACAGTATTGCTTTCTATCGTTTTGCCAGCTTAGCAGACATTGATCAACTAATCACAGATAACAGCCTCTCTCATGATGATTACCAAACCTTATGCCAATACTCTGATACGTTAAAATTCGCCGCTGTTTAAAACTCTTATTTCCCGCCATTTAATATGTACTAAATAAAGGCATGAAACGTATTGATGAAGAGACGTTTCATGCCTTACAATTTCCAACTATTGATTGTGATAATACTCACTCATCTTATCAACCAGATTTCTATATTTATAAAATCCCTTCCGGTATGCTTCTTCATGCGTCCTATCCGGTCGTATCCGTTCCTTTTCCTTCATAGCCTGGCGAATAGGTTCTTTATAATCCGAAAACAATCCACAGCTTACTCCGGCAATGACAGCACTGCCTATAAGAGCCGTCTCTGCCTCCTCAAAAGAAGCCACATCTACGCCAAGTACATCTGCTTTTACAGAATTAAATAATCTGGATCTGGATCCACCTCCGGTCACATACATAACTTCTGGTTTAAATTCCGGATAAAGACTTTTGAGCACGGTTAAGTAGAATCGATATTCATAGGCGATCCCCTCCATAGCACTCCTGTAGAGATGGGCCCTGGTGTGATTCCAGTGCAGCCCTGCATAGCAGCCCTTCATCATCGGATGGTAAGGCAATACTCTGCCGGCAAAATGAGGCAAAAAAACAAGTCCATCACTGCCAGCCGGTACTAATATAGCCTCTTCTTCCAGTTGATCGTATGTCATCGTTTTCTCTCCAGTAAGCTGATCCCTTACCCAGCGAATGCACATTCCACCGCCGTTAATATAGGACATGGGCATCCATATTCCGTCTATAGGAGAACGCATCAACGTCATAGTCTCATATTCAGTATCCGGATGATAAGTTGTAACTGAACTGCTGAGTACCGATGCTGTTCCTGCACAGTCAAGCAGAAGATTATCAACGAAGACACCCGAACCAAAGATTGAAGCTGCAGTATCTCCACAGCCGACCGCCACCGGCATACCGGCCATAAGGCCGCATAAATCCGCCATCTCTGATGTAAGATATCCGATTGTATCAAAAGGTGATGCAATCTTTGCCATCTTTTCCTTTTTTATTTCAAAACAGTCCAAAAGTTCTTCTGACCATACTTTATTTTCGTTATCGCCAAAGCCCGAATACTGAAGGCACGTATAATCAAATGGAAGATCTCTTCCTGACACCCCCGTCAACCGGCCAGCTATGTAGCTATTGGGGAGTACAAATTTAGCTACTTTTTTGTAAATTTCTGGTTGTTCTCCTTTTAGCCACAAGATTTTAGGTCCATGAGTAAAAGAGACCGGACCTCCAGTAATACGGGTAATATTCTTTCCAGCCCGTTCTTTCATGTAATCCACGTAATAACGGCACCGGGTATCAAGCCAGGAATCGTATGGTGTGACCGCATTCCCATTCTCGTCTACTCCCATAATTCCTGCCATCTGTGCATCAATCGACAGGCACAGAATTTCTTTTTTATCTGCACTGCTTGTTTCTACAAGTTCCCTGATCACTCTAACACAGGATCCGAAGAGTTCCTCCGGATCCTGCCATACAGTCCCAGCCTCTGGTTCATATAAGACTGAGGGCTCAAATGCTGTTGCTTTTATCTTCATATCTTCTGAAAACAGCGCTGCCTTCGTCCCCTGGGTCCCGATGTCTATACTCATTATATATTCTGCCATACGTCTCGTCCTCTGCTTCATTCATTCATCATAATATGAAGAATCTCCACATCCGTAGTTCTCATCCCCTCACGGGCCATTCGACCAATACTCTTTATTGTTTCCTCGGTATCGCATCCCGCCAGTCCGTCTCCTGTTTCAAATACCATTCCCCGCTTTGCCAGATCAAACGATAAAAAAGCCGTATTCAATGCAGCAGCAATCTTTGCCGAACAGGAAGCCTTTGCACCGTCACATACCATTCCTCCAATCGTACAAATGGTATTTGTGATGGTTTTTTCTATTACATCACTCTGCATCCCCTCTAAAAACGCAATACCAGAGACAGCGCCGGCAGCCGCACATACAGCACCACAGTAGGCTGATAGACTGCCGATATAGTATTTCTGATGGACAGCGATTAGATTTGCCACCGCGAGAGCCCGGTAAATTTTTTCCTTTTCTACCCCCATCGCATTTGCGTATACCATGACAGGAAGAGTGACTGTCAGTCCCTGGTTTCCACTTCCCGAATTAATAACAGCCGGAAGCGGGCAGCCGCTCATTCTAGCATCAGAGCCGGCAGCCGCATAAGCGATAGCCCTCTGCCGTACGGTATCGTTTCTCTCCTGTTCCAGAACAAGCTTTCCTGTTTCCACACCGTAATGCGACCGGATCCCTTCCTCTGCAATAGCCAGATTATAATCCATCTGACGCTGCAGGATCGGTTCTGCCAGCTTTACATCATCGCTCTGGGCAAAATCCAAAATACCGTTTATAGTAAGCAGGGAATAATCAAGGGCACCTTCCCTATTTTCTCCATCATAATCCTGCACTTCTTCTGGCTTTCGCTCAAGAATTGCTTCTCCGTTCTTTTCTATTCGGGTAATATTTGTATGGTCCCCAACAATCTCCGCGAAGGCTGTATTTTTGTCAGAAAATACTTCTGCCCGGATATAAAGGCCTTCCTTCCCCTCTTCCAATCTGCCTTTACAAAATCCCTGGTTAAGAAGCCGCCGACATTCCCTTATATCTTTTTCGTCCACGCCGGCCAGGACCTCCAGCCCCGCTTCATCACGGCCCGCCACAATCCCCAGTACCGCAGCCGCTTCTATTCCTTTCATTCCTCCTGAGTTAGGAACCGTAACACTTTTTACATTTTTAACAATATTCCCGCTGCAATGGATGACTGCACCAACTGGTTTTTCCCCCAACGCCTTTACTGCCACAGCCGATGCATAAGCGATTGCAATCGGTTCCGTACAGCCAAAGGCCGGAATCAGTTCTTTTCTTAGAATCGCAACGTATGTCCTATAGATTTTCTCTTCCATTTCCTCTCTCCTGTCACGAAAACTACCAGGACAGCCTAGTCCCGTCATATTCCATATATATCTCATCATTCGGGATCTGGCTGATGTTGTCAACAAGCCGAACAAAACCATTCGCTGAGTCCTCCGGATCCACATCAGCCTCTTCGCCGCCTATTGCAGTCTTCATCCAACCGGGATGGATCGCCAGCAGTCGCACATTTCTTCCCTTCATACCGTTATCCAGCAAACGGATTCCCATATTAAGCGCCGCCTTAGACATACAGTATGCGTATTCTCTGTCTCTCCAACAATTTGAAATACTTCCAGCCTCGGAAGATGTAAACACAAGCACACTTCCATCATGAATCAGGTTCCAGAGTGCTTTTACAACCCTCAGCGGGCCCACTGCATTTACTTCATACATCCAGGAAAAATCTCCCATATCTGTCTTCTCCAAAGTAACCTTATCCTCAAATCGATAGACACCCGCATTGTTAAAAAGCAGATCAACATGATCTGTCTTATTTCTGATTGCTTCAGCTGCAATCTCGACAGACTGGGTTTTTGAGATATCTGCTGTTAAAAACACAAACTCAGGGCAATTCCTTTCTAAATCACGGGCTTCTTTCGAAGCCCGTATATCCAGTCCAAATACCATATCCTGTTCTTCCAGATATCGTTTCACCAGCCTATACCCCAGACCAGAGGCAGCACCAGTCACCACTACCGTTCGATTCATAAAATCCTCCGCTATTCTTCTGAACACAAACCATTATCCGCGATCACTCTGCTGTACCACCAACCACTCTTCTTAACAGTACGGCTCTGAGTACTATAGTCATTATACACAAGACCAAATCTGCTGGCTCTTCCAAACTCCCATTCAAAATCGTCGATCAACGTCCAGATAAAATATCCGCTTAAATTAACGCCGGACTCGATGGCATTATGAGCTGCAATAATATGACGTTTTAGGTAATCGATCCTCTGATTATCTTCCACGGTTCCTTCCATCGTCAAATTATCATTATATGCTGCGCCATTTTCCGTAATATAGACTTTTTCCACACCATACTCATCTTTTAGCCTGATCAGAAACTCTGTGAGCCCTTCTGGTGTTATTTTCCAGTCTCTGGCAGTTACTGCCATCCCTGTGTAAGGTTCATCCCCGTAGAACGGCCAGCTTTTTTCATGAAAGCAGATATAACGTTTGCAGTAATAATTAATCCCAACAAAGTCTATCTTCTGGCTCATAAGATCCAAATCATCTTTCCGAAACTCCGGCAGAGTAATCCCCCTGTTTTTGAATAGCTGAATCATATCCTCCGGAAAATTGCCTTTTAAAACAGGATCATAAAACCATCGATTTGTAAATCCATCATAATAACTGGCAGCCAGACTATCCTTCTCTGAACTTGGGTCAAATGGTTCCATCGGCTGAGCCACATGGGTAATTCCAATTTCACCTTCCAGCCCCATCTGGCGGAATAGACGAACCGCTCGTCCATGAGCCAAAAGAACATGGTATGATGCTGAAAGAGCAGTTCCTAAATCCCGAATTCCCGGGGCATGGCTTCCTTCAAAATATCCAAGAAAAGAAATACAGTACGCTTCGTTCATGGTAATCCAGTGTTTTACCTTTCCACCGAATCGGTCTAATAAAATTCTGCAGTACTCTTCATAATAATTGACAATCTCTGGATTCGCCCAGCCACCCATGTCCTGTAGCTTCTGAGGCAGATCCCAGTGGAAAATCGTTACAAACGGTTCAATTCCAGCTTCCAGAAGTGAATCTATGATATTCTCGTAAAACTGAAGCCCCTTTTCATTCGCTTTACCACGTCCATCTGGTTGTATTCGTGGCCATGCGATAGAAAAACGATAGGCCGTTAATCCCATTTTTTTAATAAGCTCGAGATCTTCACGCCATTTGTGATAATGGTCATCTGCCTCAGCCCCCGTATCGCTATATAATACATTGCCTGGCATCTGGCAGAACCGATCCCAGATAGACTCTCCTCTGCCGTCTTCCTCTACTGCTCCCTCAATCTGGTAGGAAGCTGTCGCTGTGCCCCAGCAAAAGCCTTCAGGAAACCGATATTCTTTTTTATAATCCACCATTCTCTTCTCCTTTCACACTCTTCATTCCGGTTTTGCGTTCCCGTTGCCGTCAGGAGAATAACTTTCCAATAATTCAATCATTACCTTTAAATCGCTACATGCGTCGATATATGCATATCTTCCGCTGCCATCGCCGTATTCTCCTTTCTGAATCAGCTTATATCCGCGTTCCTCACACCGGTTGATAACGGAAGGCATATCCTTTACCTCAAAAGCAATATGGTGAACCCCCTCTCCATGGACATCAAGAAATTCCTGCCATGCTGACGGCTCTCCATTAGGCATAATTAATTCCAGTGTGCATTCTCGTCCGATAGAAAAAAATGCCTGTTTACACTTAGATTTTGGTGCCGGCTTTCCTAAATACTCTGTCCTTGTTATTTCAAATTCTCCGGAATCCTTTGTCTCCGGAATTTCTGTTCCGAAAAAAGCAGCATATTTTTTCTTTGTCTCCGTTAAATCTTTTACAATAACAGCCACCTGAGTTACGATGGCTGTTCCCAATAATGGTTCCATGAGTATCCCCCTTATTCTGACTATTCGCTTTTCATTTTTTCGGCCATTTCTTCCAAAACCTCTTTCACAATACCGAAGCGGTGTACTGAGTTATTATTCATTCCGCATCCGCCTGCAAAAACAAACTTATTTCCTGCAGCTGCATAGGCTGCTTCCAGCCTCGTCCTTACACAGTCTTTGATCTCATCACGACTATCTCCTGCCAGATCGTTAGGTCCTCTTACGATCGTTCCTAAATCATCTCCATACCCGCTCGCATTATGATCAAGTCCTCCAACAAGAACCCTGTCTGTTACTGCACGCATCTCTTCCATGCTGCGGTGTTCCGGATGAGTATCTGCCCAGTTAAACGCCTCCACTGGATAATCCAGGAACATATCCGCAGCGTCTCTGCCACCGTTACATAAATGGGCCATGTTAAACCAGGTTTTTCCTTTTACAGATTCAATATTTCTTATATCATATTTCTTCCCGTAAGCTTCAAACATATCCTTTCCCATCTTCTCTACCATCCCCATCTGGTAACCAAGGAAAAAGCCTGCCGCGCCTGCATCAGCAAACGCTTCCATAAGCCGCTCATTTGTCTCCGCTACTACCTCAAGCCCAATTTGGGCATATTTTTCAGAATACTTAAAATGAGAAACAATAACATCCTGTCGGAAATAACCAGCAGTCATCTCCCCCATCCAGATGAATGGACTAAATACCGTCGGCAGAACCGGTACATCCCCCTGATAGTAATCACAAATGCGCTTAACCGCTTCAATCTCACGCGCGAATGCCCCCTTCTTTAAATCTGGAACCTTAATTTTCGCCCACTCATGAGGATCATTGATCGCATACCTTACCGTATTCTTCCAGGTATCATCCATAAAATGGCCTGCCGGACGGATTTTCTGGCCAAAATCCTCGGTGAAATAAAGTCCATTGGGCATAACCTTGATGAAATCAAAGTCATACATATTCTGATAATGGATAGTAGCTTCTGCCAGATCCTTTGCATTACGATCCTCTAAATTAAAATGAGGTCCCCACATGGCACATGCCGGTCTGTCCAGAATTTTTCCTTCTAATGCCGCCTGTAATCTCTGTTTGTGTGTAATCATAGTCCTATTCTCCTCTTTTTCTTTATAGTAAACTTTCTATAGCTACCCATTGTTTTAATCTGGCCGACTCCTTTATGGCATCTAAGACCTTCATGCTTCTTACCCCGTCCTCAGCCGGAATAAAAGGCCGATCTCCTTTTCTGACCCCATCTATAAAGCGGTCTACAACAGCCATTCCACTTGCTGATCCACTCTCTTCAAACGCGCTCATATCGTAATAGACCTTTTCACCACTCTTTTTATAGACCACAACAGAATAAGGGTCCTCAAAGGTCTTGATCGTACCCTCTGTGCCAAAAATCTCAGTTTTCCTGTCTGTACAGCCGTAAACACACCAGCTGGTATACATCATTCCATAAATTCCTCCGCCACATTTAAGTAAAATCATGGCCGTATCCTCTTCCTCAATCCTGGCCCCATCCGATTTATGTTTATCCAAAGTCATAGTCTCCGCAAACACAGCTTCTATCGGCTGTTCCAGCAAAAAAGGAATAAGGTCAAATCGATGACAACCAACAGAAAGTAAAACCCCACCATTTTTTGAATGGTCGTAATATGTCAGATTCGGTTTTCCCTTCTCCGCACCATAGATCACATATTCCGGTCCTGAATTAGATAGAAATGTTCTGAAAGACAGGACTCTGCCTATCGCTCCCTGCTGAATTAATTCTTTTGCTTTCCAATGAGGCTCATAAACTCTCTGATTATAAGAAATCATAAGTATGTTTCCAGTTTTGTCTGCTGCCTCCTTCATTCGCTTCGCCTGTTCACAGTCAAGTGCCATTGGCTTTTCGCAGAGAACATGCTTCCCTGCAAAAAGTGCCTTACAGACCGGTTTTTCGTGATATGCTTCCGGTGTACATACACTGACACAATTCACCTCTTTGATTTCTAGCATTTCCTCCAGCGAATGGCAGGCTTTCCCACCATAGAGGGTTTCCAGTTCCTTTGCCCGATCAAACACAGGATCGTAATAGGCAACCAGCTCCACATCCTGATTCTTTAAATACGCCGGTATGTGCCGGTTCCTGGCTATACTGCCGCATCCAACGATTCCGATACCAAGCATTTATACTCCTTTCTACAGTATTTGTTTTAAATAATCTCTAATTCCATACCGTATATACCAGCCACCTGTTTCATCATGGCAGTCACATCTCCCGCAATGATAATCGCGTGATGAGAGGACAGATGTTCCATAACCTGATGTCCGGATCCATTTTTGTATCTTAATAATACGCCATTCCGGCAGTCTGAGCCCGGATACTGTACGTAGTCCTCAATCATAGCTTCAATTACTGTCATATGTTTCATATCTGCATGCATTTTGGCCAGCGTCACTGGCCCACGCTCCATTCTGCAGTCAATAACAACAGCCTGGTCATCCACAATTACTAGCACTCTGGGTCTCATGACCCATGAGGTACAGAAGCTCTGCGGAGCAAAGCCAAAATATCCGCAGTGAACTCCCAACGCATGATTGTCCGGATCGTCAATATCTGGAAAATCTTCTATCTTTTCATGTTTTAGTGCTGCCATACCCACAAGAAATGGATAAAGATTTGTCATCATAACCGGTTTTTTTAAAGCAGTATAACAGACATATTCACTGATTAATGTCACCAGGTCCCCTTCACAAGCCCATAAGAGATGATCGTATTCATAACACCAGTTCCAGGCAAGACACGGCGTCGTATCAGACAAAAAGGACTCATTTAAACAATTACTGCCCACTCCAATTACATTTCCTTCCTGATCAACTTCCTCCTTGACAGCCAGATATAACTTGACAGCTCTCAATACTGCATCTTCCATTAAACCTTCACACGGGACTGTACGTTCTCTCCACATAGCCATCGCCCTGTCATCCGGAATGCTTCTTGCCCTGTCATTGAGCCTGCGGTAACTTCTATATACTACTTTTACACCGAAGGCAGCTTCAATCTGCTCCCTGCATTCCTGTTCCCACCAATAGAATCGTTTGAATATGTACGCCTGCTTACCCTCGCCAGGTTCGTCCTGAAACATCAGAAACTTTCCACCTTGCTTCATCTGTCTTTTGGCCGCGGCCGCCCGCAGAATGACTGCCCCCATCTCCCGATTATAAGGCGTATAAACCTCCACTCCTGCATTTTCTCTTAAATATGCAGCTATTTCCCAATCCCACATTTCTACTGTACCAAACTCTGAGGTCATGATTATTGCAGGAAGGCCATACAACCATATATCCTCTCTATGTGAAAAAACCGCACCAATAAACTGACAGAAGAGCAACAAATCCGCCTGTCCGCTGCAAGACGATCCAACCGGAACAGGCTCCAGAAACACCGCTTCATCTATATATAGTTTTTTTAAACGCTCTAATTGTATCCGATATTCTTCCTTCTCCCTTTCATTCGTTTCCGTAAAAAACACAGGCTGAAGAACAGCTTTTTGTTCCATGCTACCCTCTCCTTTTCCCCCATAAGTAAATATAATTATTGATGTAAAAAACAGGCTGTCATATGATTATTTCCCACATTGACAAGTGCCGGCCGTTCCTCCTTACAACGCTCTGTCGCATACCGACATCTAGTATGAAATCTGCATCCAGACGGCGGGGACAACGGACTTGGGACATCGCCTTCCAGATAGATTTCTTCCCGTTTTGCATCCACATCCGGAACCGGGATTGCAGACATTAATGCCGTTGTATACGGGTGGAGCGGTTGTTTAAAAAGTTCTCTTTTCTCCGCCACCTCTACCAGATTCCCCAAATACATGACAGCTACCCTGTCGCTGATATGCTTTACTACACTTAAATCATGCGATATAAAGAGATAGGAAAGATCATAAGTCTCCTGAATATCCTTCATCAGATTCAGCACCTGGCTACGAATTGATACATCCAGAGCAGATACCGGCTCATCACATACAATAAATTCTGGATTCAGAATCAGGGCCCTCGCGATTACCACTCTCTGACGTTGTCCGCCTGAGAATTCGTGAGGGTACCGATACATTTGATCATCTCGCAAACCTACAATTTCTGCAATCTTACGTACCTTTTCTTCCCGTTCATTCTTATTTCCCATTTGATAAACGTCGAGCGGCGCCCGTATTGTTTCCATAACTGTCATACGTGGATTTAAAGAGGCATACGGATCCTGAAAAACCATCTGAAGTTTCTGACGCATTTGACGCATAGCCTCTTTGTCATAAGCCATTAAATTTTGGTCTTTATAATAAAGACTGCCTGCAGTAGGTTCTAACAGACGAAGTACACAGCGGCCGAGGGTCGATTTACCACATCCGCTTTCCCCCACCAGACCCAAAATCTCTCCTTTTGATATTTCAAGAGAAACCCGGTCAACTGCTTTCAATACACTCCCCTTAGTTAAAAAACCCTTTCCACAAATGAAATCTCTGGATAACTCCTCCGTTCTGATCAGTGTTTTTTCTTCCATCAGACCTCACCTTCTTCCTTGGCGCCTTTCTCATATAGAAAACAGCGGACCTTACGGTCACCCACAGTCACAAGCGATGGCGAACTTATTCTGCAGCTGTCCATAGCCTCCGGACATCTGTCGCAAAAGCGACAGCCTTTCGGCATATTCTGCAGACTCGGAACTGTACCATCAATCGTGCAGAGACGATCAACCTCTTTAGACAGCGATGGAATGGATGCCAGGAGCCCCTTTGTATAAGGATGCAGCGGTTCTTTAAAAATCTGGCGCTTATCCGCCTTCTCCACAACCATTCCCGCATACATAACCATAATTGTATCCGCCATCTCTGAAACCACCCCCAGATCATGGGTAATCAGAATAATCGCTGTCTTCGATTTCTCCTGAAGTTCCCCCATAAGCCTGATAATCTGAGCCTGTATCGTAACATCCAACGCAGTGGTTGGTTCATCAGCAATCAAAATCTCCGGATCGCAGGATAGAGCCATCGCTATCATAACTCTCTGTCTCATGCCACCGCTTAGTTGGTGAGGAAACTGACGAATTCTCTGCTCCGGTGATGGAATTCCTACCTTTCGCAGCATCTCTAATGCTTTCTCCACCGCCTTTTTATGATCCATTCCCTGATGAATCATAAACGGCTCCGTCATCTGACGTTCAATTGTCATAACTGGATTCAGAGATGTCATGGAATCCTGAAAGATCATAGCTACTTTATTTCCTCGTATCCTGCACAACTCCCGCCGGCTCATCATCGTCATTTCCGCTCCATGCAGTCTAACCGAGGATTTCGGATCCACAATTGCGCTTTTTTCCAATAATTTTAGAATAGAAAGACAGGTGACGCTTTTTCCACAGCCACTTTCTCCAACAATTCCAAGGGTCTCCCCCTGATTCAGGGAAAACTCCACATCCTCGATCGCCGCGTACGTTCCCTGTTTCGAGCAAAAACTTGTTTTTAGATTTTTCACCTGTAATATTGGTTCTGCCATAAAGTATCTCCTTTCCATGCAGTTAAATCTTCATCTTTGGATCTAACGCATCACGAAGCCCATCACCAAATAAATTGATACTCAGCACTGTAGCCAGAAGACAGATTCCCGGCGGAACCCACATCCAAGGACGCGTAGCAATGATAGAAACTGACTGAGCCGCATAGAGCAAATTCCCCCAAGAAGCCTCTGGCACCTGTACCCCCATTCCAAGGAAACTTAATCCTGACTCCTGCAGAACAGCATTGGCAATGCCAAATGTAAATGCTATCAGAATTGGTGCAAAGGCATTTGGAAAGATATATCGCATCATAATCACAAGATTTTTCGTACCAATCGCCCTGGCCGCTTCCACATAATCCTTTTCTCTTACGGATAGAACACTACCATAAAGCTGTCTTGCAAATCCTGGCCACCCCATAATTCCGATAATAAAAGTAACCGAGTAGATAGAAGGACCCACAAAGGATACCAGTACTAAAATAAATACCATAGACGGAAATGAAAGGAATATATCGGCCAGCCGCATAACAATCGTCTCCACAATTCCACGGTAATAGCCTGCCAGCATTCCGAGAGGAACACCGACACAGAAACTGATCATCACAGAAGCAAAGCCTACAAATAGAGAGGTTCTGCCTCCGTAAATTAATCTTGCAAATAAATCCCGTCCCGTACTGTCCGTTCCAAGGATATGTTCCCGGCTTGGCACCGCACCAAATCCGCTGTACATTTCATACGGATCCAATTTCATAATTCCCGGCAAAAATATCAGCAGAAGCAGCTCTATCAACAGAAAACAGGCCGCCGCCATCGCCAGCTTATGAGATTTAAAACGATTTATCACATCTTTCCAGTAAGAACTTTTCACAGCACTCTTCTTCATGCAATCACCGTCACTTTCTCGATACTCTGGGATCCAGTACACCGTAAATTAAATCAATGGCAATATTTCCAATTAATACAAATGCAGCCATCAAGGCGGTAATTCCCATAATTGTTGGATAATCTCTGTAATTAATAGACTGAACCATCAAAGTTCCCATTCCAGGCCAGGAAAAGACCTGTTCCGTTATAATTGCTCCACCGATTAACGCAGGAAGCGACAAACCTACCTGTGTAACAAGAGGAATCAGCGCATTTCTGAATGCATGGTTAAATATTACCACCTTCTCTTTTAGCCCTTTCGCTCTCGCTGTACGGATATAATCATCTCCCAATACCTCCAGCATACTGCTTCTCATATGCCTCATATAGATGCCTACATACTGGAGCATCAATGCAATGACCGGCATCGTCAAATGGCGGATTAAAGAGCCTACGCCATCCGTCTCCCCTGCGTTATACATTCCGCTGGTTGGAAGAATCTTTAACTGGATACTGAATATGTAGATCATGATCATCGCTGCAAAGAAATTAGGCATGGCTGCCCCGATAAATGCAAAAATTGATGATAAAGAATCCCAGATGGAATACGGCTTATAGGCGGCAAGAATCCCCAGTGGAACCGCCATAATAACTGCCAGTACCATAGCTGTAACTGTTAAAATCAGTGTAGGTACAATCCGCTCAGATACCATTTCAAGAACTGGCCTCATCGTACGGTACGATGTTCCAAAATTTCCTGAAACAATATTTTTAAGCCAGAGCAGATATTGTATATAAACAGGACGGTCCAATCCCAGCTGTTCTTCCAGTCTGGCCACATCTGCCTCTGTCATATTACTCGTGCCTGCCATAATCATCTCTACCGGGCTTCCGGGTGCAAAAGACGCAAGCACATAGACCAGAACCGTAATACAAAAGAATGTCAGGATTGCAATCAACAGACGTTTTAAAATGTACTTTTTCATATGCCGTACTTCCCCTTCCGTTCCAGCATTTTTTATTTCCGTTGTTTGAAGTACTTTTATTGTATTTTTTTCCATATTGCCAGTCAATACAATTTCATTAAGTTTAATTTCCACTTTTTTCCAGTTATTTTTCAATATTTACTTTCAAATCATATTTTTCAACACATACGGGTTCGTATGGCAATATTTTTTCTGATGCTGTATCGAATTCTTCCCGAGCTGCTTTCACAGTCTCAGGGGAATTCAACAAGTCAACGAAAAACTGAGCAATTGCCTTTCCTGCAAATAAAGCTCCCTTTACACCTATACTTGTACCTGTTACAGCAGTCACCGACCAGTGATGTCCCGGAATTCCGTTGACTGTTCCGCCTCCGAACAACTGGACAGTAGGAACAACATGACTTACATCTGTAATGTCGCTGGACCCAGATGTATACCAACCTTTTCTGCAAAGCTTTTGTATTTCCGTCGGAAGCAGTTCATGGTCTGACTCCCCTCCAACTGCATTATGATAAAGAATTCTGGCAAATGTACGTTCCTCCTCGGAATAAGTAATTGGGGGTATTTTTAGCAAAGATTGGTACAGCACCTCATTCAGAGTATAATTAAGCAACGAATCCGAACTCCCCCCCAATACGCGGCACACTGCCTCGGTTCCGGTCATAACCGCCGCACCAGCTGAAATTTCAATTACCCGCTCAACTGTTTCCATATTGTCTTTCTTCGTCTGATTTCTTATGTAATAACTAACCGTACTGTGATCGGGCACTACATTGGGTCTCTCGCCTCCATTTCGAATACAGTAATGAATTCTTGTATCCGACTTTACATGTTCCCTCAAAAATTCCACCCCGAGATTCATAAGCTGTACAGCGTCAAGTGCGCTTCTTCCCATCTCCGGCTCACAGGCTGCATGTGCACTTTTACCAACAAAATCTACTTCCAAGCTGGTGAGCGACTGCATGATAAATTCTGCAACACGGAACATTCCTCCCGCATGCCAGGCAATACAGAGATCCGGTTCCTCAAAAAGTCCCATTTTAATCATATGAACCTTTCCATATCCGCCCTCTTCCGCCGGACAGCCATAGTACAGTATCGTTCCGTTTCGTCCTTCCGCCTCCATCTCCGATTTGACAGCTGCGGCGGCGGCCACACAGCCTGCTGCCATCAAGCTGTGGCCGCATCCATGTCCCGGCCCAGGAATCGGGGCATAATAAGGAACACTTTCCTGCCCTAACCCAGGAAGGGCATCATACTCCCCAATAATCCCAATTATGGGATGGCCCTCTCCCCACCTGCCGATCACACAATTATCCTGCAATGCTGGGGGAATCCGGTATGTTGTCGTCTGAAAGCCAAAGTCTTCCAAAAAATCACGAGTTACCCGGCATGCAGTGTATTCCTGTCCAGAAAGTTCCGGCTGGTTGTGGACTGCATCTGCCACTTCCTTTACTCTAACCTCATGATGTATAAACCAGTTTTCAATATTCCGATTCACTGTATATCCCCCTATTCAGTCCTGAAGCAGACATTGTCTTTATTCTACCTTCCAGTTCCAGTAATCAAACGTCATAAGGGACATATCCTGAAGATTCATATCGCTAAGTCTCTTATTATAAATATAGGTCACATTAGGTGCATACAAGTAGTAATAAGATGAATTTTCTGCAATCCATAACTGTAGTTGACTTGCATATTCTTTTACTTCTTCTTCTGTAAGGGCACTCTGTATTTTTGCATACAGTTCCTGTGCATTCGGTTCCTGTATATGGCCCAGATTATAAAGTCCACCTACAGTATAAAAATCTATGAATTCTACAGGATTCGCACCATCACTATTACCTGCCATAATCCCAAAATCAGCCTGCTGATCACGTAGCATCTGCATTTCCGTAGCCATATCAACTGACTGGACATTCAACTTTACACCGATCGCAGCCATATCTCTCTGAAGCATGGTAGCTGTCTGCTCACGAAGCATATTCCCTGTCGGATATAAAATCAGGAATTCCTGCGAGAAGTCAAATCCACTTTCTTCCAGTATTTTCTTTGCTTCTTCCGGATTGTATTGGTTGCTTAAACTGATCTCAGAAACTTTTGGTTCAAAGTATTTATGAATATTGGAATATAATCCCTGGCGTATGGTTCCCTTTCCTCCAAGCAGTTCTTCCACCATCTGTTCACGGTTAATCGCCATGTCAAATGCTCTTCTCGTCGTTAAATCAAATTTTTCATTGTTTACTACAACATAAATAGTTCCACCTGCTTCTACCGACTCAACGACCAAATTGTCCTGCTGTTCAGCCATAGGGATATCTGCCGTCGGGAATGAAACCAAATCACCTGGTATTAAATCAACCTCTCCGCTCATCAAAGAAGCCAGTATATTGGCAGAGCTTATACTTCGAATTACCAATTTATCAAATGGAATCTTCCCCAAATAATAATCAGGATTGGCCGTATAAACGACACGTTCTCCTGGAACAGTACTCTCAAATTTAAATGGCCCGTTACCTACAGGTGCGTTCCAGAAATCATCCTCCATAAAGTTCTCTGGTGTCGTATCCTTTAACAGGTGTTCCGGTACAACATAGAAGTATTGTGACTGCTGAAAGAAAATAGCATCTGTCATGGGACGTTTTAAATTCATCGTAACTGTCAGATCATCAATTTTTTCTACCTCTACACTATCATTAGAAAGCTCTACACCGCCGTCATCGGTTCCTGCCACCAGCTGCATCTGAAGTCTCCTGCTGGAAACAAGCTGCGGCTTCGTAATCATCTTACAGGTAAATACGACGTCATCTGCCGTAACAGGTTCGCCATCATGCCATTTTGCATTCGGATCCAGGTGGAATGTAATCGCAGTAGAGTCATCATTCATCTCCCAGCTCTCTGCCAGCCTCGGATAGATCACGCCCCCCATTCCTCTCGCCACCAAATGATCAAACATCTGCTCGCAAACAGTATCGCCAACATTTGCAGTCGAAGCGAACGGATTTAAGCTGTTCCATGTCTGATCAAGAGCCATCGTAACAATCTTAGGCTCACCTGTAGTTTCTTGCACTTTTGTTTGTGACTGCCCTTCTGTCTGACTTTTTGTCGTCTCCCCCGTGACTGCTGCTGTTGTCTGCTGCATGTCTGCGGTTTTCCCGCAGGCACATACCATCAGACATATCGCTGCTACAACCGCCGTTCTGCTTAACAATCTTCGATACATAGTTCTCCTCCTTTTTAAGAAACGCTACATTTTATTTAAATTTCCCCTCTGTCTTCCAGAGATCATACTCCTCCAAAATCTTTAAAGAACTGCTTGTTCCAATTCTTTCTGCACCCGCATCAATCATTGCCAACGCTGTTTTCCAATCCCGAATTCCGCCGGCTGCCTTTACCTTCACATCAGTTCCCACGGTTTTCTTCATTAGTTTTACCGCTTCCACTGTCGCGCCTCCACTTCCAAACCCCGTACTCGTCTTTATAAAATCCGGCTTTACTTTTCTGGCTATTTCTGCAATTTTTATAATTTCCGCTTCATTTAGATAACAAATTTCAAATATTACTTTGCAGATTTTCCCATTACTCTGGCATAGCGCAGTCATCACCTCCATCTCTCTCTGCACATATCCCCAGTTCCGGTTTTTTACTTCCCCTAAATTAATAACATAATCAATTTCATCGGCTCCATTCAAAATAGCATTATCCGCCTCAAATGCTTTTACCTCTATGGTAGTCTGTCCTAACGGAAATCCGATAGCTGCCCCTACGTGAACATCGGTTTTCTTCAAAAGACTTTTACAAAACGCAGTTTGCGCACTGTTAACAGCCACCATGGCAAAATGATTTTCAGCCGCCTCCCTGCACAGCTTTTCAAACGCCACATTATCTGCATATGCCTTCAAATTTGTGTGGTCAAACATTCCACTAAGTTGTTCTCTCGTTATCAGTCTGCTTTCCATGGTAATCTCCCTAAAATTTAATTACAGTCTTAAGACCTTTCGCCGATGCAGCATAATTGATTGCCTGTTGATATTCTAAAGCGGAAAATTCATTTGTCACAATTCCGCTAAGATCCAAATCTTGCCTTCTCACCATTTCTCCAACTCTTCTTAAATGCTGCGCATTACACCGGGTCGAGCCTGATACTTTAAGCTGTTTATAATGGATTTCGTTTGAATGGATAGAAATAAAATCCTTATCAGCAGGTAGTCCTCCGAAGAACAATACCCTTCCATTGACTGCCATTAAATCCAGCGTCTGTTCTTGAATTTCTTTGACAGGACACGCAGTAATACATACATCTACCCCAGCACCTTCGGTTGTCTCCAAAACCCCTTCTCTTAGATCACTGCAATGCAACGTTTTCACAAACGGGTACTTTTTTGCACATTGTTCCAGTCTTTCGTTAGAAAGATCATTAATATAAATTTCCGAAGCTCCCTTAGCATGAGCCATCAACGCATGCATAACTCCTATTGGTCCTGCTCCAATGATAAGAACCTTATCGCCCCATGTTACTTCCGCCCGATCCTGCCCGTTCATAACACATGCCATAGGTTCAAAAACAGATGCCTCTTCCATCGTCACCCCTTCCGGTATCGGGATTACATTTCCTTGATTTACGGCTTTCGCTGGTACCCTTACATATTCCGCCATACACCCATCCATATGGATACCCAAAGCTCTATAGTTACAGCATAGATGCACATCTCCTTTTTTACACATCTCACATGTACCACAACCAATATTAGGAGCTATTGTCACCTTCATACCAGGATAGTAGTCGCCTTCTTTTACTTCTGACTGTTCGATTATCCCACTGACTTCATGCCCCAGAGTCAGCGGCCGTTCTTCACTGATACCGTTATATCCGTTCTTAATCATACGAATATCTGTTCCACAGATTGCGGCAATTGAGGTTTTTACCAGAATTTCTCCTTCTACAATTTGGGGGACATCACAGTTTACAAGTCTTATATCATTCGCACCGAACAATTTTACTGCCAGCATCTTCCCCATCATTCCCTCCGTTTTTAAATTATTTCTACGTTTCCCAATTTTAAGGACCGATTTCCAGCCTTCACAATCTCAACTGCTTTTCTTCCATCTCTTCCTGATACCTTTGGCTGCTTTCCTTCCAGAATACATTTAATAAAATCCCTGTCTTCATTTAGATAAGCATCCGCAAATAAATCTCGCCAACTTTTTACAATATCACCTTTCATGCCATGATCTTTAGAATATACTGTGGTGCTATTATTCTTCAGACTTCCAACCGTAATACAACCTTTTGTTCCCAGTATCTCCAATCTGGCATCATATCCATAGCCGACACCCTGTGCTCCCTCTATACAGCCAATCACTCCATTTTTCATCCGAATATTCATTAATACTGTATCGTAAAAATCAGGATATTTTTCGGCAGCCTCCTGACATCTGTAATTTCCTCCCGATGCATAGAGACTCTCGGCTTCACTACCTGTTATCCAGCGAATCGTATCAATATCGTGGCTGTTTACTTCTGCCAGAGGTCCATTGCTCTTTTCTATATCGTACATCCATTCGTGAGGTGTACTTGGACCTCGGGTCATGGATTTCACCATAACCGCCTCCCCAATCTCACCTGAATCGAGAATTTCTTTTGCCCGGATAAAACCAGGATCAAACCTTCTCATAAACCCCAACTGTAAAACCACGTTATGGCATCTGGATTCTTCTTCCATCCTGAGGCATTCTTCTTCCGTCATTGCCATCGGTTTCTCACACAGAATATGTACTCCCTTGACAGCCGCCTCTACAGCTATTTCCGCATGATATTTGGTAGGCGCCGCTATAATGACCGCCTGAGCACCGCTCTCCTGTAAAGCGAGATGATAATCGGAATAACATCTTTTTGCTCCCAACAGCTTTGCAGAGTTCTCGGCCTGATCACTATTTACATCTGAAACAGCTACGATTTCCGCCTCTGGTATATGATAGGCAAAATTCATGGCATGAATCATACCAGCACGTCCAGCACCTATAAGACAAATTTTAATTTTTCGTTTCATGCTTTCACCTCATTTCTTATTTTTTATTGTTGTTTTATATCATTTCATTATCATTATATCATATATATTTTTATTTTCAATAGTTTTATTGTTTTTTATTATTTTTTTGTTTTTTATTGTTATTGATTGCTATTTTTTTAATAAACTTATTAAATTAAATAACATTCATTACAAACAAAGTGTGCTTATCAACTAGTTTTATTAATTTCCTTTTAGAAACACCTTATTTGCATTGATTTGCAATTTCTGTCTTGACATACCTTGAAGTTCGATGTATTATAGTTTAATAATACATCGAACTTCAAGGTATATTAGAGTGTTTTTTTAAACGGAGGCGCTATGGACAAAAACTATATGGCAGTAGGCTCTTCCATGCTGATATTAAAGCTTTTGGAACAGCAGGACATGTATGGCTATCAGATTATTAAGGAACTGGAAAAAAGAAGTGAACGTGTTTTTACTTTGAAGGAAGGAACGCTTTACCCTCTGCTGCACGCGCTTGAGCAGGAGGGCGCGGTCATCTGCGAACAGAGAACCGCGGAAAATGGCCGCGGCCGGAAATATTACATCATAACCGACAATGGCCGCAGGCTTTTAAACGAGAAACTGAAAGAATGGGATTCCTTTCAGACAGCAGTAAATCAGGTGATCGGAGGTGTTCTGTTTGGATAAACCCTCCCATAATCATTTCGATCAGCAAAGGAATTATGAGGAAGCCTTCTTAGACGATGTAACGGAACAGATTGCCTATAAACCGCTGAGGCCGGCAGTGGTAAGGGAATTGAAAGACCATATCGAAGACAGAACGGAAGAATATCTGTCAGAGGGAATGACCGTAGAAGACGCGGTCAAAAAGGCAGTGGACGCCATGGGCGACGGCGTTGCCATCGGCACCGGGATCAATGCGGTCCGCCACGTCCAGTCAAACCGTCTTCTGATCCTTCTGACCGCACTGCTCCTCTTCACCGGACTCGCCGCAGAAAGCTGGACGGCCATGATACCGGAACTGTCCCTTCGGGGGATTCGTTTCTATCTGACGGGCACAATCCTCCTGGTATTCGCAGTGTTGAAAGGATATCCGCTCCTTATCCGTTACCAGAAACGACTGCTTATTCTGGCCACAGCTGTATTTTCTGCGGAAGCCGTACTTCTGCAGATGATACACTTTGATCTGATACCTGATATCGTCTGGGACACGGCATACATCATACCATGGCATATGATTGATTACTATACGCTCCTGCTGTCCGGCCCTGTTTTCGTCATTTTTCTCTACCGGATACGAAAGCAGGAAAATCAAGCCATGACTGCCGCTTTTCTTCTCACTGCGGGGGCAGTCCTTATCCATTACTTTACATACAAAAGCTTTACTCTGGCTGAGATAGTCATCTTTCTGTTTTCCATGATCGGGAGTATAACATACATGGTCTGCCGGGGGATTTTCGCCGGAAATAAAAGAAAACTTCTGCTTCGCACAGCCGTCGGGAGCGTGGTTCTCCTTCTGGTTTATGGAATGCTTCCCGGCCAGTCCCGGTATTTTCAGGCATTTGTAAACCCGGAGGCAAATGCCCGCGATACTTCAGACGATTCCTATAACGGTGTTCTAATCCGGAATCTTCTGTCCAAATCACCGGCTGCCGGCAGTCTCTCACTCACTCCGGAGGAACTGATGGATTACGGAACCGGCGAGTGGTATTTCACCTATGGAGATGCAAAAGAAGCAGCGGCAGAAGGAAAAAAGCCGTTTTCCGAACATCACTGGATCACCTTTCCCTACGATAAGTCCGAAGTCACTTTATGGAATATACTGCCTCAGCATTACGCCAATAACTATCTTCTGGCCGTATCCATCCTGCAGTTCGGCTGGCTTGCCGGCATGCTGCTGCTTGCAGTCATAGCCGTCTTTTATGCGATCCTCTTCTCCTGCATCCTGCGGATACGCGGGGCGCTCGCCGGGGCGGTGTCCTTTCACTGCGGGCTTTGCCTGCTGTTTCAGAGCGTACTCTATATTCTGGGAAACTTCGGTTTCCAATACGGAAGCTTTCCCAATCTTCCAATGGTTTCGGAGGGCCGGTTCAGTATCCTTGTCAATATGCTTCTGCTCGGATTTATCCTTTCAGCCTGCCGATATGACCGGGTCATCGATGCACCTGCTGCAGACAGAAAAACAGCCTTCTTTTAAAGGCTTCCCACACGGAAGCCGGATATGGTTTAGCAGCGGGTACAAAAAAACAGGTAACTGATGAAATCATCACTTCTTTTCATCAGTTACCTGTTTCTATTATCTTTTAGTTTCTATTATCATTTACATTCAGCAATACATACCGTTCTTAGTACAGCTTCGCTCCTGCAGGAATCCTGTCATCCACCATCAAAAGATTCAGTCCCTCATGACCATCTTCCTCATGTACCGCTGAAATCAGCATACCTTCGGAATCAATGCCCATCATCTTTCTCGGCGGCAGATTAACAATGGCAATCGCCGTCCTGCCAATCAGCTCTTCCGGTTCGTAATACTCATGAATCCCGCTTAAAATCGTGCGTTTCCGGTCTGTTCCATCGTTCAAGGTAAACTTTAAGAGCTTCTTGGACTTCGGCACCACCTCACAGGCTTCGATCTTTACAGCCCTGTAATCGGACTTGGCAAAGGTATCAAAATCAATCATTTCTTCAAACAACGGCTCTATCTTCACATTGGAAAAATCAATCTTTTCAACAGGCTTTTCCTCTGTTTTCACCTCAGCCGCAGCTGCCTTTTCCGCCTTTTTCCCACTCTCAGAACCGCCCAGGCTCTTCATCGTCGGGAACAGCAGCACATCACGGATTGCATAGGAATCCGTCAGCAGCATTACAAAACGGTCGATTCCGATTCCGATTCCGCCTGTCGGAGGCATACCGATCATCAGAGCATTTAAGAAGTCCTCATCCATGGAGTTGGCTTCCTCATCGCCTGCGGCCTTTAACACTTCCTGCGCCTCAAAGCGGACTCTCTGGTCAATCGGATCGTTTAACTCGGAGTAAGCGTTGGCCATCTCACGCTTCGTGATAAACAGCTCGAAACGCTCCGTATAGTCAGGATCATCCGGCTTTCTCTTGGTCAGCGGGGAAATCTCCACCGGGTGGTCCATGATAAAGGTCGGCTGTACCAGATGTTCTTCCACAAACTCTTCAAACAGCATGCTTAAGATGTCGCCCTTCTTATGACGCGCTTCATACTGGATGTGGTACTGGTCTGCCAGCGCCTTTGCCTCTTCGTCTGTATGGATCTCCGTAAAATCAATTCCCTTATATTTCTTCAGCGCATCGACCATGGTAATACGCTCAAACGGCTTCGATAAATCGATTTCCACGCCGTCGTATGTCACGACTGCGGTCCCCAGTACCTTTAAGGCAACGGAACGGAACAGATCCTCGACCAGGTCCATCATACCGTGGTAATCTGTGTAAGCCTGATATAACTCCATTAAAGTAAATTCCGGATTGTGACGGGTATCCACGCCCTCGTTGCGGAATACGCGGCCGATCTCATAGACTCTCTCCAGGCCGCCTACAATCAGTCTCTTCAGATACAGCTCCAGAGAAATTCTGAGTTTCACATCCTCGTCCAGCGCATTGTAATGAGTCTCAAACGGTCTTGCAGCCGCACCGCCTGCGTTGGCAACCAGCATCGGGGTCTCCACCTCCATGAAGCCCTGATCGTCTAAATGATCACGGATCGCCTTGATAATCTGGGAGCGCTTCACGAAGGTGTCACGTACTTCCGGATTCATGACCAGATCCACGTAACGCTGTCTGTAGCGGAGGTCTGTGTTGGTCAGACCGTGGAACTTCTCGGGAAGAATCTGCAGACTCTTGGTAAGCAGAACCACATTTGTGGCATGGATCGAAATCTCACCGGTCTTCGTAGTAAATGCGGTCCCCTTAATGCCGACAATATCGCCGATATCCAGCTTCTTGAAATCCTTATAAGACTCCTCGCCGATGCTGTCTCTGGCTACGTAGGTCTGGATGTTCCCTTTTAAATCCTGGACGTTGCAGAAGGAGGCCTTTCCCATCACACGCTTGGACATCATACGTCCTGCTACGGAAACTTCCTTTCCTTCCCATTCCTCATAATGCTCCTTAATATCACTGCTGTGTACCGTTACATCATACTTTGTAATCTTAAACGGATCCTTTCCCGCTTCCTGAAGCTCCGCCAGCTTATCGCGACGCACCTTCAGAAGCTGGTTTAAATCCTCTTCCTTAACCTGGTTCTGGTTCTGCTGTTCTGCCACTTATATACACTCCTTTGTGAACTTGACTTTTCGATTTATGATACTCTCTGGATCTCCAGCACCTTGTACTGGATCACACCGGCCTGGGTTTCCACATCTACGACATCACCGGCTTTTTTGCCCATCAGCGCCTGGCCTACCGGCGACTCGTTGGAAATCTTGTTCTGAAGGCTGTTCGCCTCTGTGGAACCCACGATCTTGAACTCCATCTCCTCGTCCTCATCCACGTCGTAAACCTTTACCTTACAGCCAATGTTAATCTTATCCAAATCAATCTCGTCTTCCACGACAACTTCCGCGTTCTTCAGCAGCTTCTCAAGCTCTTCGATTCGAAGCTCGATGTCTCTCTGCTCATCTTTCGCAGCGTCATACTCTGCATTCTCCGATAAGTCGCCCTGCTCCCTGGCTTCCTTAATCTTCTGGGCAACTTCTTTTCGTTTGACTACTTTTAAGTTCTGAAGCTCATCCTCATATCTCTTAAGGCCTTCATATGTTAATATATTTTTCTTATCTGCCATGGTTTTACTTCCTCCTGGTTTATTTCTCGCTCTTTCGCATTCAAAGTATTATATCTTAAACGTCCCGGATTGTCAAGAATTCCGCCTATTTTCCCTTGCAAATGGCAAGCGTTTCATCCTCCGCTTCCAGGACAAACCGCAGATACGTCCTGTCATCGAAGCTGTGAAATCCCGGGGCTATTCCTTTCGGTCCTTTAAACCGGAACATGCACATGGGATCCGTCTCCTTCACCTCCCGGATGACGGCTTCACTCTCCGCAAGGCTCCCGAAAAGTTCCGGATATCCGTCGCTCGCCAGCACCACTTCTTCTCCGGGCCGAACCGGATATACCCGGGTGTGTTCTTCATGGATCGGAAACCCATCCAGCACATCGTAGGAATATTCCCCGTCACCATTGGCAAAACGGCACTCTCCCACCAGAAGCGGTATAATGTACTCACGCCCCGTATCATGCTCCGCCAGCTCCTCAAGCGTCTTTCCTGCAGCCAGTTCCAGCTGGTTATAAGCCGACCTGACGCCCGCAGTCAGTTCATCCATCACCGTCGTTTTCCGGTAAAGCCTGCCGCCGATCATACACTGACAATCCCCAAAGCACCAGACCTCCCGGCGCATGCGGCTGTATACAACAAGAACGGCCTGAGGCCGCTCCTCTCTCATCCGTTCCAGAAGCTCCGGATGTTCCAATGCCTGAAATGAGGCCGACCGCAGCGCATGATTTAAACAGGAAACAGCTTCTTGCGCACTGCAGTCCGCCGGAAGCGTTTCCAGTGCACCCAGAAGTACATCTTTGGCGAACCGCCCTCCTGTCTTTTCCCCCGGCCACACAAGGCTTCCTTTGCTGGTCACCCCATCGATAACCGCAAAATAATGACGGCCTGTGTAAAGGCCATCCTCACACAGTTCCTGGTTCGGATGCTTTGCCTGGATCCATGTTTCAATAATCCGCTCTCCCATTCAGAACACTCCTCCTCCCGTTTGTATCCGGTTCAATTTTCCCATACAGCCAGTCTCCGCAGCAAAACCGCCCCGCAAACCGGGGTACAGAGAATACGAAATGGCAGGTTTTCTCCCTGCCATTCGCTGTCGGAAGCATCTGCTCCCGCTCATACCGTATGATACCAGTTGGTAGTATACCACAAAACAGGAATAATAACAATGTCCTGCCATCATTCTGAAGCCCTGTTTTCTCCTTTTTTAATCAGAAAAATTCTGCTTTTCTTTCCTTAAAGCGCCCCGTCCCCTTTCATGGAATCGTACTGAAGAAGCCCGGCAAAAAATGCAAGCGCCATGCCCTGTCCCCAGCCCTGAATCCATTTGCGGGAAATACTGCGGTAGCCTTCCCTGTCCTTCATCACCGCGGTGCCGCCGGAGACATTCGTCACGCGACCGTCCTCCGTCACATTGGCCAGGAGACCCTGTACTGTTTTGTTTACATATTTTAAATACAGCGGGTTCTTTTTCGCCAGCATCGCCGCGGCAATCCCGGCAGAGGCGGACACTTCCTCATAGGATTCGCCGTCATCCAGAAGCGTGCGCCATAAACCGGACTCCGTCTGGTACAGCTTCAGCGCAGATAGCTGCTCATTTAAGCTTCCCGCAATCTCTAAATACTCCGGATATAAATAGCATTCCGGGAGAATATGGGATACCCGGGACATGGTATACGCCGCCCAGCAGTTGGCCCTTCCCCAATAGAAGCCGCTCATATGGTCCTTTGTAATATGATTATAGCCATGATACCACAGTCCGTTTTTCTCGTCCTGCAAATACTGAATGTGCCAGTACCACTGTTTCAGCGCATCCGCTGTCAGCTCGGGTCTGTCAAGCAGCACTCCTGCCCGCAGCAGAAACAGCGCGGCCATAAAAAGCGTGTCCGCCCAGCACTGTTCCGGGAAATCATTGTCCGCGGACACGGTATGCTGCAGGACGCCGTCTCCGAACCGAAGCGCCTCATGTTCCAGGTAATCCACCTTGGCCTCGATGATATCTCTGTAAATCTCCGAACCGGTGTGCTGATAAAGCGTCAGCAGCACATGCCCCATGGCGCAGGTATTAACCGTAAATCCGGGAAGTCCAAGATCGATCAGTTCATCCACCCTCTCCTTCATACGGTCCAGATACTGCTGTTTCCCTGTCGCCTCATACGCCTCTGCGATGCCGTAATAGGCGACACCGCAGGGCCAGTCCCATGTCATATCCATCCGCATGGTGCGCTCCACGATCCGGTCCATGGTCTCTTCGATGATATCTCTGTCAAATTCCAGTTTTCCCATCTGCCTGTTCCTCCATCTTCAACAGCTTTTTTCTTCTTTCCTCTTCCGTTTCATCCTTATCCCTTTAATCCGCTGGTACTGATTCCCTCGACCAGATATTTCTGGAAGAAGATGAAGATAATCACTGACGGAAGAATGGACAGGGACGCCATGGCAAACATTGCACCGTAATCCGAGGAAGAGCCCGGATCACAGAACAGCTTTAACGCAAGGCTGACCGGATACTTAATGGACTTATTGATGTAAAGCAGTGCAGAGAGGAAGTCATCCCATCTCCACATGAAGGAGAAGATTCCGCCGGTTACCAGAGCCGGCGTAATTAACGGAAGGATTACCCTTGCAAATATCTGTGGATAGGAACAGCCGTCGATCTTGGCCGCCTCGTCCAGCTCCTTCGGAATACCGTCGATAAAGTTGGTCATCAGGTAGACGAAAAATCCCTGGATTGCAAAGAAGTACGGCACGATCAGCGGTAAGTAGCTTCCCACCCAGCCAAGCTTCTGGTACCAGAGGTACTGCGGGATCATTAAAACCTGTGCCGGAAGCATCATGGAGAGCAGCATCGCCGCAAACAGTATTTTCTTTCCCCGGAATTCAAATCGTGCGAATCCATACGCCACCACCGCAGATGAAATTACGGTTCCAATCGTGGCGATTACGGAGATAAACAGGGAATTTTTAAAGAATACCAGAAACGGCACCTTTGCAAAGCCCTTCAGTCCGTTTATGTAATTATCCAGTGTAAACGGATTGGGGATCAGGCTCCCGGCCGTCTGGAAGATGGTTTTCGTCTCCTTAAAAGAACTCATGAACATCCAGATCAGCGGATAAATCATGAGAATGCCAATGCCGAACACGATGACATGGTATACGATATCGCGAATTCTTTTCTTTGCCTTCATAATTAAAGCCCTCCTTCGTACACCCAGAATCTCTTTGTCGCAAACAGAAACAGCGTGATCAGTCCGATTATGGCCAGCATCACCCACGCCAGCGCCGCGCCGTATCCGGTATTATAGAACTCAAAGGACTGCTGGTACATATACACCGTGTAAAAAAGGGTGGAATTCATCGGTTTTCCCTGGGTGATGATATAGCTCTGCGTAAAGGCCAGGAAGCCGTTGATCATCTGCATAACCAGGTTGAAGAAAATTGTCGGTGTCAGAAGCGGCAGCGTAATCCGGAAGAATTTGGAAATGCCGTTAGCCCCATCCACATTGGCCGCCTCGTACAGAGACTGCGGAATCTGTTTTAACGAGGATAAGAAAATCAGCATGGAGGAACCGAACTGCCATACCGCCAGGATAATTAACACCCAGATTGCCGTCTTCGTGTTGCCCAGCCAGGACATGGTACAGTTAATTCCAACCGCCTGAAGCAGCTTGTTGATCACGCCGTCCGTGGCAAACATACGCTTCCACAGAATAGCGACCGCAACGGAACCGCCGATGATGGATGGAAGGTAATAGGCCGCGCGGTAAAAACCGGTCAGCTTCGTGCTCTTCAGCAGCAGCATCGCCACAATCAGCGCAAATAAAAGACGCAGCGGTACAGACACAAACGCAAAGAAGAAGGTGACCTTAATGGATTTATAGAATGTCTCATCCGCAAACATAGTCTTGAAATTCTGCAGGCCCGTGAAGACGGGCGGAGACAAAATATCATAGCTGCAGAAGGAATAGTACAGTGAAATTCCCATCGGCACTATCATAAACAGCAGGAATCCGATGGTAAACGGCATGGTAAAGATCATTCCCGCCGTGCGCTCATTATTCATAGCTTTTTTCAGCATTTTCATAGATCTGCTCCTTTTTCCCTTGATCAGAAATTCCTGATTCCTGAAAAAAGGGCGCCCCATATGTCAGATTTTATCGAAATGGGGACACCCTCAAAATGTTTTCAATTAACAGCCGTTTATTTGGCTTTTTCTGCCATGATCTTATTTCCCTCGGTATAAAGCTGCTCTGCCGCTTCCTCCGCAGTCAGTTCGCCGTAGCATACCTTCTCACCCAGCTTATTGATTAAGTCGGATACCTCTGCGCTTCCGTTGGGATACGGAGGGTTGATCTGAGAAGAATTCGGTGTCACCACATCGTTGATAAAGCTGATAACCTTCTGATCACTCTCTGTCAGAGACGGAGCCAGTTCCTCGGCAACCTTGGATGAGATCGGCACGCCTCTCTCTGCCAGAAGAATCTCGTTGCAGTCCATGGAATTGGTCCAGTAATCAATAATCTTAGCACCGGTAACCGGGTCCTTGGAATCCACGGATACGGAGAATAGCTGGGACGGTTTTAAGAAGTTGGACTTTTTCGGATCTTTGGAGGGCCATGTGGTTAAGTCCAATTCCATATCTTCCGGAGCCGCATTGGTAAACGCCGCATACTGGTTTGACCAGCAGAACGCCACCCATGACATGGTTTCCGGGCTGGAGCCGTAGATCAGGGGATCCTGCTCGATGGAACCCGGTGTCAGTTCTGCGAATACGCTCGGTTCAATGTACCAGCCTTCCTTTACGCCATCTTCATATACCTTATAAAATGGAACGAATTCGTCAGCGCTGTCTACGCCCAGTTTTCCTTCGTCAAAGAGCACATGGCCGTCATAGCCGCGGATCATGGCCTGTAAGATTTCCTGGGACACACCGTATGCCATGTTGGTCTTGCAGCCGGTCTTTTCGTAGATTTCCTTGCTGACCGCTACAAATTCATCCAGTGTCATATTGTCTTTAATTTCCACTCCCGCCTGGTCGGTGATCGTCTTGTTATAGACCATGGCCGGAGCATTGATTCCGATTGCGATGGAGTAGACCTTTCCGTCAACCGAACCGGAATTTATGATGTCCTGGCTGCAGTTGTCCACATTCAGGGTTCCATCTTCGATATAAGGAGTCAGATCAACCAGAAGGTTATTGGTAACGTACTGGTCTAAGTAAGCGTAATCCATCTGAATGACGTCGGGAAGCGAATGGCCTGCTGCCGCGGTCGCCAGCTTGTTCCAGTAATCCGACCACTCGGAGAACTGACCGTCGAATGTCACGCCCGGATTCAGCTCTGAATATTTGTCAAGCGCAGCCTGTGTTCTTTCATTTCTCGTCTGGTTGCCCCACCAGGCCACCGTTAAGGACGCATCGCCGGAAGCCGCCGCCGTCGTATTTTCAGCCGCCGCACCTGCGGTTGTCTGGGAATCAGCTCCCGTTGTGCTTCCGCTTTCCGCCGCACCGCCGCCGCAGGCCGCCAGGGATACCGCCGCCATAGAAGCGGCCAGGACTACTGCCAGTTTCTTTTTCATTTTCATATCCTCCTGTCTCAATTCTTTTCTTTAAACGGTGTTGTTCTTCCGTTTCGTTTGTAAGCTTATTATAAACCGGTTTCTTCCGATACCGGTATAAATAAAACCGACTTCCTTTTAGAAAAAACCGACTTTCCTCTCTGAAATCTTGAGTTTGCAGCCCAATTATTATATACTGGCCATGTACCATTTGTAACCATGTTTTTCCGGTTCAACAGAATCTTTAATATAGAAAGAAGCAGGGCAATTTCCATGAAAAAGCGTGCAGAAGCCATTCAAATAAAGTTCCTTACCTTATTCAAAAACCTCTCCCTGAGATGGAAGATTTTCTTTATTGTGCTGTTAAACGTGGTCTCCCTCCTGCTGTTTTCCTTCATCGGCTTTACCATACTTTCAAAGACCTACAACGAACTGCTGTACCGGTCCATCGCAGGTAATCTGAGTTTTTCGGCAAATACCATTTCTACAAATTTAAAGGATGTGGAGCGCCTGTCGTCCATTATCCTGTCGACATCGTCGATTCAGACTTCCCTCTCTGCGATCCATGAATCGGAGGATGCCGTGGTCCGCTCCAATGCCAACAGAAGCATTAACACCGCCCTTTCATCCTATTATGAGACCTTCCGTCAGAACGGAGTCTCCTATATCGTCCTGTTTAACGACAACTTTTCCAACGCAACCAACTGGGCCGCCTACGAAAAGACTGACCGGGAATTTATCGATCATGCCCTGCAAAACGCGGAGCTGGGAGACGGTGCGGTCAGCTGGACCACAGGAGGAGGCAGCACTTCCGGCCTTTTTCTGGGGAGAAATATCAGGAAAATCGAAGGCCTTGATTTTTCCACCATCGGAAGGCTCCTGATCTATGTGGATACCGACAGACTGATTAACACCATCAACCGTTCCTTTCAGACCTTCGATACCGGATACTACATCCTGGCAGACGGCCCGGATACCATCTACGCCTCCTCCGGGCTCTCCAAAGACCTGGTAAACCGGACGCTCCTGCTGGAGGATGATACCTACCAGACGCTGCAGTCGGACAATCACACCTATTTCGCAGTCAGCAGTAAGATTCCGTATTACGACTGGCGCTATATCAGCCTGATTCCGTTTGACTCCATCATCCACTCCATCGGACGTTCGGCGAAGATCATTCTCGGCATCATGGTACTCGGCATTCTGACTGCCCTCGTTTTGACCCAGTGGCTGATTTACTCTATCCTGCGCCATTTCAACGCTCTGATCGTCAAGATGGACGTCTTCAGTAAGAATGAACTCACGCTGGAGCAGTCCGCCTACGATTACAGTACCCGCAATGATGAGATCGGACGTCTCCATCAGCGTTTTGACCGGATGGCAACCAGGATACGAACTCTGGTGGACACCAATTACAAAAATGAACTGCTGCGCAAGGAGGCCCAGATCAAGGCGCTGGAGTCCCAGATCAACCCTCATTTCCTCTATAACACGCTGGAATCCATTAACTGGAGGGCAAAGGCGTCCAAAAATGCGGAAATATCCATGATGGCGGAATCGCTGGGGACACTGCTCCGCTCCACACTCAGCAATCACGAGTCCCTGGTGGAGCTGGACTATGAGCTGGAACTGGTGCGCGCCTACATTACCATACAGAAAATACGGTTCGAGGACCGCTTGGACTTCCTCTCCCTGGTGGATGACGATCTGCATCATATCCTGATGCCTCCGCTCACCATACAGCCGCTCATAGAAAACGCCATCCGCTACGGCATGGAGGAGATGACGGAAACCTGTCACATAGAGCTTCTGGTGCGCCACGAGGGCGATCAGGTGTTAATCCGGGTAAAAAACAACGGTTCTGTTTTCGAGGATCATCTTCTCGAAAAATTAAAAAGCCGGGAAAAACAGCCGAACAGCTTCGGCATCGGTCTCATGAACATTGACCAGCGCATCCGCCTGCTGTTTGGCGACGCATACGGTCTGGAACTTAACAATGAAGACGACTGTGCCACCGCCGATATCCATATTCCATTTCAAGTCAAGGAGAACTGATACTATGCTGAAACTGATCATTGCAGACGATGAGCGCATCATCCGGGAAACCATATCCACAATCATAGACTGGAGCCAGTACGGGATTGAACTGGCCGGTCTCTGCTCCAACGGAATCGAAGCGTACGACATGATCTTAGATGAATCGCCGGATCTGGTTATCACGGATATCCGTATGCCCGGCATGAACGGACTGGAGCTGATCGGCCGGATCTGCGAGACGGATCTTGACACGCAGTTCATCCTTCTCTCCGGCTACGGGGAATTTGAATACGCCAAGCAGGCCATGAAATACGGAGTCCGCCACTATCTTTTAAAGCCCTGCAATGAACAGCAGATCATTGACGCCGTAAAAGAAAGTGTCAGTGACTGCTACGCCAAACGCCAGGCGCGCAGGATCCTGGACTCCCAGTTCAGTCAGGCGGACAGCATCCGCCACAATGTGGTCTCCAGTATCATCAACGACGCCCTCTATCTGGAAAAGCCGCTGGAGGAGATCATTCCGACCTATGAACCTTACATGGACTTTTACTTTACCCCCTACCGCCTGTTTTACATTTACTATCTGGAACAGGAAAATCTGGAGGAATTTCTGGGACTCTTAAATGCGTTTGCCCAGAATTCCCTTCCGCAGGTCAGCATCTACGGGATCTACGTGAGAAACACCTTCCTGATCTTCTGTCAGGATATTTCCTTTGACTTCGACCAGCTGGAGGCAAAGCTTGACGGCGTCAGCCTGGAAGGCCAGCACACCAGCCTGGAGCTTCATATGGAGACGTACTCCGATTTAAAAGGCCTGTTCGCCATTGTGCTCGAAAAAATCCGCAGATTCAGCACCTTTTACTTCGTAAATAATGATCACGCCTTATGTACCTGCAACTATACCGCAATCACCCAGGAGACGGAAAACTACTGCCGCGCCATTTCCGAAGGGGATGCTGCCGCCATGAGCGGGCTTATGGAGCTGATCTCCGATATCATGGACATCCGGTTCCTCAAACAGCTGTCCGGCAGTATGTTTTTAAAAATCACCCTCGGCAATCCGAATATCTCCGGCTCCGGCCTCACGGAGTGGCTGATGCAGGCCGGGGGGGAGACGGATCTTTCCGCGCTGAAGGAATCCGTCTTTCAAAAGCTTACAGAAGTGGTGGAAAGCGGCTCCAGAACGGAGACCGTCAGCAGCATGACGCGGCAGATTTTTACGTATATCAAGGAAAATCTGGAGAATCCCAACCTGACGCTAAAGTACATTGCCGAACAGCATTTGTACATGAATGTGGATTATGTATCCAGAAAATTCCAGAAGGAGACTGGAATACGCTTTTCTGATTACCTGACCAATGAGCGGATTCAAAAGGCAAAGGAATATATCGAAACCGATGGAATGGACCGGATTTCGGACATTGCCGAGCGGGTCGGCTTCGGCAACAATCCACAATATTTTTCCCAGCTTTTCAAGAAAAAGACCGGGATGGCGCCCAGCGCCTACATCACCGGTCTGCGGGGACCGTCCGGGATGTCCGGACAGAAGGAGGAATTTTAAGATGCAGATTCAGTTTCAGCCATTTACCCACAGCACGGACACAGGCCGTCTTCCGGAGGATTCGGAACGGCTCGCCATACCGGAACTGTCTGACGGCTTTGACAGAGAGCTCTCCTCTCTGGCCGACGGCGTCGCGGGCAGTATGACTCCCGTCAGCTATTATTCGGACCGGGTGCCCTGCGGACTGTACGCCATACATATTTCGCTGACCGCCGTGGAAGAGGCAGAGCAGATTTTTCTCTTCACCGGAAGAAAACTTTTGCGGGATATCATCTCCTTAAAGAAGGGGGAACGGTACGAGCGTACCTTTTACCAGTCCATAGCCGGGATTATTCCGCGCTATCACGAAGAGTATTATCCTGCAGAACACCTCTTCGTCACGCTCTGCACCCCCACGCCCGGTGCTGTTAAGATCGACGGCTGCCATGCAGAAACGGCCGGCCCTGTGACGACAGTCTATCTCTGCGGGGATTCCACAGTCACAGACCAGGCCGCGGAAATCCCTTATCTTCCGGGAGCCTGCTATGCCTCCTGGGGCCAGGCGCTTCCGGCGTTCCTAGAAGGCAGAACAGCCGTGGAAAACCAGGCGCACTGCGGGCTGACGACCGAAACCTTCCGCCAGGAAGGCCATATGGACATCGTAAAGCGATTTCTCCGTCCGGGTGACTTCTGCCTGTTCCAGTTCGGCCATAATGACCAGAAGCTTCCCCATCTGCTGGCCCACAGGGAATACCCCGTCAATCTGCGAAGATACGTGGAAGAAGTCCGGGCCCTGGGCGGAATTCCGGTGCTGGCAACCTCTCTGGGACGCAACATCTGGAATGCGGACGGCACCTACCACGAGCTTCTGGCCGAACACGTTCAGGCGGTAAAGGACGTGGCGGCCGCCACGAATACCCCGGTCATTGACTTACATGAATTTTCGGTACAATTTTATAAAAAAACCGGGATGGAACGCTCCTGCGGATACTTCCATCCCGGGGATTACACCCACACCAACGAGTATGGGGCATATCTCTTTGCTTCCTTTATCGCAGCAGAGCTTAACCGGCTGTTTCCTGAGACTTTCCATGTCACCCCGGGACGGACGGACTTTACACCGCCCTCCAGTCTCTGGGAGGAGCTTGAAAACCGGAACAACAGGGCCGGCGGTCAGGAACAGAGGGAACAGTTTGACGCCATGGAAAAATCCACAGCCGCACTGCTGAAAGCATTGGAGGAGGCAGAAAAGCCTTACACGGATACGCTCTGACTCTTCCTCCGGTTTTTGCCGGCTTTGCCTTATTCCATTGCCAACTGGTTCCTCAGAAAACTCAAAACAGATGTTTGTAAATCGGACAGTGCTTCTTTCTCGATCGGATAATGGGATCCATTCTGAAGCACTGTTTTTGTCACCGGTATCTTCTCAATCTGATTAAGAAAATCGTCACTTAAGAACTGCGGCGTCCAACCGTCCTTTTCCGGCTGAGTCAGAAGAATCGGACAAACTGAGAAGTCTTTCGGCTCCACCTCCGGTTTATACGTTATATAACTGTGCAGAAATTCCATTGTAACCCGGTTCCCTGCCGAAGTTCTGTCCGCCATCATAATATCCAGGCATTTTCTGTCATTGACAAGGGCCTTCATCTTTGACGGGATACTCATTTTGATTCTGAATCCGGAGAAACCGGCCGCACAGGCCAGCTTTGCAAGCATTGCTCCCGCATGCCCCCAAAAGGGGTTACTAGCTGTAGTGATCTGAACCGGCTTTTGGCGCTGGTCAAGGAATGTCATTCCAATAATGCCTCTTACCCCGCCGTTTTTCGCTGCTATATGGTAAGTTTCCATGCCTCCTGCTGATAACCCGTACAGAAAGACAGGGCGGTCATCCTTTTTCAGTTCTTCCTCGACCAGATCGCTTCCGCACTGCACCCAGTCTGCATAGGTAATCCGCATTTTGGGGTTGACCTCTGTCACCCCGTAAGTTGGCATATCCACGGATATCGTCTCAACCCCCTCTTTTGCCAGCGGACCCCCGATGATCAGAGAAATCTGCCTCCCGTTTGTTCCGACTCCATGAAAACAGATCATTTTCGCCTCCGCATCCGGATTACGAAACGTATCCAGATGGACCTTATTTCCTTTCCAGTTCCACAGCTCCTCAGCCGGCTGATACTCCCCACGAAAATGATATTCCGGCGGTAAAAATTTCTCAATCTCTTTCCAGGCTTTTTGATTGTTATAGGTCATTCCAATTTCCTCCGTTTCCATCTTATCTGACAGAAATTCTATTCTAAACGGAGGATTTTGGCATTAACAAATGTTAAAACAGACTCAGCCGTTATCCCTGAGATTACGGCGCAGTCTGCTTAAGGATTCCTTTTTTATTCCAAGATAAGACGCGATCACATTTTGGGGAACCCGCTCTAAAAGATCTCTGTAATCTTCCCGAAACTGAAGATACCGTTCCATCGCCTGCATATTCTGCAGGCTGTATTCGCGGCGCATCTTGTATATAACGGTCTGTTCCAGCATTCCTGCGTAACTCACCAGGGCCGCCTTGTCAGAGTAAATGATTTCCTTCATTTTTTTCGCTTCAAAGCGAAGGCTTTTTAAGTTCTCCAATGCCTCAAAAACCTCCAGACTCTCCGGCAAAAAAAGGCTTTCCCCTACCGCAAATTCCTCTTCCCGAATAAACATTTTTGTTATATCGTTGCCCTCGCTGTCGATATAATAGCTTCTTGCAATCCCTTCTGTAATCAAATAGAGGTACTTCTGCTCCACGCCAATCTCCTGTATGGCTGCACCGGCCGGAAAATGCACTTCCCGGGCAAGCTTTACCATCTGATCAATCGTCTCGGGTTTGGGAGAGCACCCGCTTGTCTTAAAAACCTTTTCTATTGTGTATCTCTTTTCGGCTTCTGTCATTGTCACAGCTCCAGTCTTTTCTAATAAACAGGAAAACAGCCAGTCCGGACAGTGGGGACCAGCATGGAATTTTGGGGGGATAAAACTTAATAGAATTATAACAGATATCCTGTCAATATGGGAACTGCTATTTCCCAAACATTTTAGGATGCAGCCAAATGCCCTCGCCAATTTGTTATAATAATGTATCACACAAATTTAAGTGCAGGAGGTAATTCAATGAAAAAAACTAAATTGATAAGGGGAAATGCAAAGCGGGTGATTGCAGTAGCATCAGCTTTCATGATGACATGCAGCACAGTGGCCGGAAATCCTGTTAACCATGCGGCAGCTGCATATGCAAAGGAGGCCGATACTGCAAAAGAGGAAGAAAATTCATCCTGGAAGGAGAATGCTGCATCTGATACAGAGAAAAGTGACACTGAAGGAACTATGTCTGCTGAAGATACGGATGAAAGCAGAGCCGATGACGAATCCGGGAAGGGCGACGATGGGATTGCTTCCGAGGAATCAAAGGAAAACGATGACGGGATTAATTCTGACGAATCCAAGGAGGCCGACGATGGGATTGTTTCTGACGAATCCGAGGAAACCAATAATGGCGAAGAAGCTGATGAGAGTCAGGCAGCAGACGGATCGGAAGCCACTGACGAGTCAGAGGAGAACGGAGAGACAGGAGCCGCAGAGGAATCTGAGGGCACAGATGAGAGCACTACCTACAATGAGCCGGAAACTCCCAAGGGCCTGGAAGAAGCAAACAGACTGGCAGCCGTAATGGCAGTGGATCCTGATTCCTGGTATGTAGAACTCGACAGCTGCATCTGCAGGGACGATCGCTATTATGTGGTGGATGAGACTACTCAAGAAGAAACCATGCTGAAAAAACAATACATAGAGGTGGAAAAGGACGGCGAATCTTTCATTATCTATGTAGACGGTAATGGTGTGATGGTCAAGAGTAAATGGCTGGAGACAGAAGACGGACACTTCCGTTTTGTCAATAACAAAGGAAAAGTGATCAGGAACAAAGAGGGAAAGGAAGCAGGTAAGTTTTACGGCAACTTTGATGATATGGGGTATTGGACTCCCGTGCCCAATACATTTTTTGAATCCCAACTGGATGACGGTACCAGTGTGATAAAGTATTCGGGTGAAGATGGAGGGGTATCAGGAAAGAAGAAGGATGACATCCAGAAGTACTACTGTTTCCAGACAACGGAGGACGGAATACTCTGCAGCCTGATACCAGCTGAAGGCATATCCGGCGCAGAAGCCGTAACCGACACCTGGGTTGTGGATCTGTGGATCGATGCAGACGGCTATTTGACTGTTGACAAGGAAAACCAGCTGATCGGAGACAAGTACTACAACTTTACTGGAGAAGGCCATTCTTCCCGGTCTGTCAATACCTTCATACGGACGGAAGATGGGACAATCTTATGTTATCTCGACGAGGCCGGAGAGAAAGTAAGGGAGCAGTTTGAGTCAGACAGCGAACATACGTATTATTTCGACGAGAATGGTGATCTGGCAGTACGTCAGTGGATAGAAAAAAGCGGAAACTTCCGCTATGTGGACGGCAAAGGCCGCATGATTGTGAATGCCACAAAGCTAGTCGCCGGATTTTACGGCCATTTTGACGGAGAAGGTTACTGGACTGCGATCGAAGATGAATTTTTTGAGGATAAACTGGACGATGGGACTCCTGTAACAAAGTATTCGGGCAAAGAAGGAGAAGTAGCCGGAATTGGCAAAAAGCCAGACCGCAGGTACTACTGCTTTGTAACAGGTACGGACAACAGGATCAGCTGCCGTCTGCTCTCCGCAGATGAAACGTCCATGAGCGAGACGGTAAAGAATATCTGGATCGACGATATGTGGGTAAACGAGGACAGCATTCTCACCATCGACGTGAGGGAGCAGCAGATCGACGGCAAATATTACGATTTTGATGCAGCAGGCCATGGCAGTCTGATTACCAGTGCCTTCATCCATGATGGGGATGGGAACAATCTGTACTATGTGGATGACGCCGGGGAGAAAGTGACCGTTAAGGCAGAATATCCGATTGAGGACAAATATTACAGTTTTTCTGAAGACGGCAGGGTCACTCTGATCACCAATTCTTTTATCCATGATACGAATGGCAATAACCTGTATTATGTGGATGAGAATGGAGATAAATTAACCGGATTAAGAGAGCATCCGCTTGGAGAGAAGTATTACAACTCCGATGCCGATGGCCGTATCGAGCTGATCGTCAATTCCTTCATCCATGATGAGAATGGAAACATCCTGTGTTATGTCAATGCAAATGGAATAAAAGTGACCGATACGAAAGAACAGTTAGCCGGAGATAAATATTACAACTTTGATGAAGATGGAAACGGTACTCTGATCATCAATGCCTTTATCCATGATACGAATGGCAATAACATGTATTATGTGGATGAGAACGGTGATAAGCTGACTGGCTTAAGAGAATACCAGATTGGAGATGTCTACTATAACGTCAGCACAGACGGCCTCCTAGAACTGATCGTTAATGCCTTTATCCATGACGCGGATCAGAATATCCTGTGCTACGTCGGCGCAGACGGGATGAAAGTGACCGGAGTGAGGGAACAGCTTGTTGACGGCAGATACTATAGCCTTGACAAAGATGGCAAAGTCACCCTGATCACCAGTGCCTTTATCCATAATGCAGCCGGTGAGAATCTGTATTATGTCGATGAGGCCGGAGATAAGGTAACTGGGAAAGACGAGTATTTGATCGAAGGGAACTACTACAGCTTTGACGCGGAAGGCCTCTGCCGCATGATCACCAATTCCTTTATCCACGACACTGCCGGTAACCTTTTATATTATGTCGATGATACAGGTTCTGTCATAACCGGCAAACAGGACTATCCGATAGAAACCAAATACTATAACATTGCTGATGACGGGAAAGTCACTCTGATCAAAAACGCCATGATACATGATCAGAATGGAAAGATCCTGTGTTATGTCAATGAGTCTGGGGAAAAAGCAGCCAACCGCTTCGTAACGGTTGACGGACGAACCATTTATTTTGGAGCAGACGGAGCACAGGTATTCCGCCAGTGGATCGAATCAGACGGGAAATTCCGCTATGTGGACGGGAAAGGCTATATGATCGTGAACGCGGTTAAGGCGGCAGGCGGATTCTATGGCCGCTATGACGGAGAAGGCTATTGGACCGCAATCTCCAATACATTTTTCGAAGACAAACTGGATAATGGGGAACCTGTTACGAAATATGCAGGCAAAGAGGGAGCCATCGCAGGAATCGGTGAAAAACCCAATACCCGCCATTATTGTTTTGAAACCGGCCAGGATAACACCATACACTGCCGTCTGCTTTCCGCAGACGGAGGTTCCATTACGGATGATCCGGTAGCAAATGTATGGATCGGCGATCTGTGGGTCAATGAAGACGGCAATTTAAGTATGAATGTAAGCGCACAGCAGATCAACGGCAGATATTACAGCTTTGATGAGAACGGCCACGGCACCCTTATTACCAATTCTGTTATCCAGAGCCCGGATGGGGAGGGCTTGTGTTACGTCAACGAGTCCGGTGAAAAAGCAGCCAACCGTTTTGTGACCTTCGAAGGCCATACCCTTTATTTCGGAAGTGACGGCGCACAGGTATTCCGTCAGTGGATCGAGATCAACGGAAAATTCCGCTATGTGAACAACAAGGGCTATATGCTCGTGAATACGAAAAAGGCAGTTGCCGGATTTTACGGCAGTTTTGACGGAGAAGGCTATTGGACCGCGATAGAAAATACATTCTTCGAAGCGGATGTAAACGGTGAACTTGTGACGAAATATTCCGGTAATGAAGGAAAGATTGCAGGCATCGGAGATAAAGAAAACCGACAGGAGTACTGCTTCCTGAAAGAAACGGATGGGAAACTGAAATGCCGCTTAAGCGCGGCTGACGGGGATTACCTGACAGAGGAGGCCGTAAAGAACACCTGGATCAACGACATGTGGGTGAACGAAAGCGGATATCTGGTAATAAATGCAGACGCTCCGGTTCATGGCGTGTATTATCATTTTGATGCCAATGGCCACGGCACGCTGATCACCTATAAGGTTTCCTATATACTGGACGGCGGGATCAACAGCGGGAATAACCCATTGCACTACACCGGGGCCATGGACACAGTGATCCTCGAGATGCCTTCCAGACCGGGCTACTCGTTTGACGGCTGGTATACGGACAGCAGCTTCACTGACAGGATCACAGAGATCACATCCAAGAGCCATGGGAATCTGACTCTGTATGCAAAATGGAGAAGGATCTACGAAGACAACAGCAGCGACAATAATGAAGAGTCTGCCACCAGTACCACTACGAACAATAACAATAATCCAACTGTCGTCACACCGCCAGTCACAGTCACGGTTGGGGAAGACAAAAAGGTAACCCTGCAGACCGGCGGGACTACGGTAGCCGCATCGGCTACGCAGACTGCAGAAGGCAGCGTAAGCGGCAATACCATTGTTTCCACCACGGAAACTGCTTCTGTTACCGTGGCAGAAGGTCAGGTGGCTGATGTGGCTACGGTCGCAGTCAGCGCAGATGGCTCTGCAAGAGCACTGCTGGCGTCTCCGGCACTGGGGGCAACGGTTCAGCAGCAGACCGTCACCGTACAGGGCGTGCCTGTAACTCAGAATGTAGTAGTCTATGCAGACGGCACACAGGTGACCCAGAAATCCGGCGCAGAAGAGCTGGAAGGCTTTGCAGAGGCTGTTACTTCGACTGAGAAGGCCATCCAGAGCGGAACACAGACCCTTGCAGCCGCGTACAATGATAAGGTCAGCATTGATCTGCAGCAGTATAAACAGGTCGGCGCAGCCGTCACCTATGCGGTGACTTCCGGAATAAACGGCGCAGTTCCTCAGGTACAGATGGAGCAGACCAGCTTTGCGCCGGGCCAGGAAGTGGCGGCACTGATCACAGATGCCAACGGTAATGTAACAGCAGTCACCATCATCGTAGGCGCCAATGGAATCATCCAGTATCAGATTCCAGGCGTAAACTGCATCGTCAGATTTATGTGTAAGATTTGATGAACCGATCGTTTGAATATCATGACTATGGGGCGCCGCATCTGCGGCGCCCCATAAATTTGCATGAAATGTATGACTCTATCTTCCCGATTCACAGATAATATCTGAAAACCGTTCCATCACAAGCGTTTTTAAATCCGCCAGTGTCTCCACCGCGTTAATGTCATTCCTCAGCTTTGCCGAGTGCGGCAGTCCCGCCGTATACCATGCCATGTGCTTGCGCATCTCCCGGATTCCCAAATACTCTCCTTTGTATTCCACCGACATCTCTGCGTGGCGCAGAACCATGTTCTGAAGCTCTTCCATGGAAGGCGGAGGAAGCAGCTCTCCCGTCTCCAGATAATGAATCGTTCTCGAGAAGATCCACGGATTGCCCTTTGCTCCTCTGGCAATCATAATTCCGTCACATCCCGTCTCGTCCAACAGCGCCTTCGCATCCTCGGGTGCAAAGACGTCCCCGTTGCCGATGACCGGTATCTTCACGGCTTCTTTTACTCTGCGGATAATATCCCAGTCCGCAGTTCCGGAGTAATACTGCTCTCTCGTCCTGCCGTGAACTGCAACCGCGGCCACGCCGCAGCTCTCAGCCATTTTGGCAAATTCCACCGCGTTTACGTCGCTGTCAGTAAAACCCTTGCGAAACTTTACAGTCACAGGCTTTTTCACCGCCTTCACCATGGCGCCAAGAACCGCCTCCGCCAGCCTGGGATTCTTCATCATCGCTGAACCCTCGCCGTTATTCACAATCTTCGGCACCGGACAGCCCATGTTGACATCGATGATATCAAAGGGCCCCGGCTCGATGAGCTTTGCAATATCTGCCATAATTTCCGGATCGGAGCCGAACAGCTGAACCGAAACCGGACGTTCTCTCTCTTCCACCTCAAGGAGCGCCTTCGTATTCCTGTTTTTATAAAGAATCGCCTTCGCACTCACCATCTCCGTCACCACCATGCCGCATCCCTGCTCCTTGCAGAGAACGCGAAATGGCAGGTCGGTTACCCCTGCCATCGGCGCCAGAATCAGATTATTCTCCAGTGTTACATTCCCTATCTTAAGCTTCACGATTCCTCTTCCTCATCAATCTCTTCTCCCAGATAAAAAACCCGGTAATACATCTCCAGGGCTTCCAGAAGATCTCTCTTTTCCATCTGATACTGCTTGATCTTCAGCACACTTCCTATCTCATCAAACAGATAATCCGACTCCTCCGCCGTCACCTTAAATTCCAGAGTGCCGTCCTCTTCAAATTCCAGAGTCAGGATTCCGCCCACATCTTCTGTATACAATACACACATAATTTGAAGCTCCTGCCGTATGTTCTCAGGCAGGTTGGAAAACTGTTCATTAAAATAATATTTCTGTTCATAGGAATTGGCTCCGCACAGTACAATGCGGTCCTGTTTTTCTTCTATCATCAAACTACCGTTCCTTCTATACATAATTTATCGTAACGGTAGTATATCACAGGACAGAATAATTGACAATAGCGCCTAAAAATCCGTCGTACACCGTTTCACCAGCCTGCACGGCACCTGGCTCTTCTGCGCCGCCTGTTTCTCTTCTCCCCGCAGGACCGCCATCATCTGATCCGTGGTGATGGCGCAGAGTTCCTCCACCTTATTATCAATGGAAGAGAGCTCGGGATCGCAGCAGATGGAAAGCGCGGAATTATTAAAGCCCGTAATGCAGAGTTCCCCGGGAATCTTTAACAGCTTGGCATTGGCATATTTGATCGCCCCCACGGCCAGGCCGTCGTCTGTAGCCAGCACACTGTCAAACTTCAAATCCCGCCTCTCTAAAAGAATGTCTCTCACCGAGTGGATCCGGTTCTTCACATACAACTTTAAATCCCCCAGCACCGGAAGACCGTGGTCCTTTAAGGCCGCCTCATATCCCGCCAGCTTCTGATTCGCACTGTAGGAATGGGAATCACACAGAAACAAAATCCGTTTTCTCCCAGCCTCAATCATCTGTGAAGTCACATCATAGGTGGCACCGTAATCATCGCTGAACGCACAATATACATTTTCTCCCTTAATATAACCGTTGATCATAAACACAGGAACCGTCTTCGCCGCATTCCGCACGTAATCGGCCTTCCTGTCGTCTCCTCCCTCGCCCGCATACGTCGATCCCACCAGAATCAGCGCGTCGATCCGCTTATTTAACAGAAGACTCACATACTTTTCCTTATTCGCCTGTTCAAAGCCGCTGCAGCAAAGAATACAGTCGTATCCGTACTCATGTAGACGGCCTTCCAGATGAAACGCAGCCGACGCCATATAGGAATCCGAGACATCCGGGCAAATAATCCCGATGGTCTTCATGGAGTCCAGCCCCAGGCCGCGTGCGAACACGTTCGGTGTGTAACCGTTCTCCTCCATGATGGCGCGGACCCTCTGTTTTGTCTTCTCACTGACACGAGGACTGTCGTTCACCACCCGCGATACGGTGGCAATGGACACCCCTGCAAGTTCTGCTATATCGTATATATTCATTCTGATCCCTCTCTCACCTGCGATTCCTGTTTCGCAAATAGCGTAAGCGCTTACACTTTTACTTACATTATATCTGATCGTCTGGCTAAAAGCAACTGCTTTCCATTGTTTTTTTCTGGTATTCACACGACCGTCCGTTACTATTTTTCATATATTTTACAGCGTTGCACAAAAAAAATTTATTCTTTTTTCTTTCCCTATTGACGAAGCGGCAAAAATGGTGTATGGTTTATGTAAGTACTTACATTCTGTAGTTGCAGAAAGGAAAAACGATTATGCAGGACTTTATTAAAATTCACTCCGGAGATAACGTGGCAGTCGCCTTAAAGCCTCTGGCCTCCGGAACGACCGTGACAACAGGCGATCAGACAATCACTCTCATCTCCGATATCCCTCAGGGGCACAAGTTCGCCTTAACCGACATCGCAGAGGGAGCTTCCGTTATAAAATACGGCTGCGCCATCGGACTGGCGAAGGAGCCGATTTTAAAAGGAAGCTGGATCCACACCCATAATCTAAAGACCGGACTGGGCGATTTGCTCACCTACTCCTACAAGAAACAGGATACGACCGTCGCTCCGGCAGAGGAACGGTTCTTTCAGGGTTACCGCCGGCCAAACGGAAAAGTCGGTGTCCGCAACGAGATCTGGATCATTCCAACCGTAGGCTGTGTCAATAATGTGGCTCAGGCCATCGAGCGCCAGGCTAAGAGCCTGATCAGCGGAACGGTTGAGGATGTAGCAGCATTTCCGCACCCCTACGGCTGTTCCCAGATGGGTGACGATCAGGAACATACCAGAACCATTCTGGCTGATCTCATCAATCATCCCAATGCCGGCGGCGTCCTCGTTCTCGGCCTGGGATGTGAAAACAGCAACATCACGGAATTGAAACGATATATCGGAGAATACGATGAGCGCCGCGTCAAGTTCCTTGTTGCACAGGAATCTGACGATGAGATTGCCGATTCTCTGGAACTGATCCGCGAGCTGAATGCCTATGCCGGCAGCTTTGAACGGGAACCGGTCAGCTGCAGCGAACTCATTATCGGTATGAAATGCGGCGGCTCCGACGGCCTCTCCGGCATCACAGCCAACCCTGCCGTCGGCGCCTTTTCAGACATGCTGGTCGGCGCAGGCGGAACCACGATTCTGACCGAGGTTCCAGAGATGTTCGGTGCGGAGACACTGCTCATGAACCGGTGCATCGATGAAAAGACCTTTGAAAAAACGGTTCATCTGATCAATGACTTTAAAAACTATTTTACCAGCCACAATCAGACAATCTATGAGAACCCGTCTCCGGGCAATAAAAAAGGCGGAATCTCTACCCTGGAGGACAAGTCGCTGGGATGCGTCCAAAAATCAGGAAGCGCTCCGGTCATGGACGTCTTAATGTATGGAGAACCTGTTCATACAAAGGGTTTAAACCTCTTAAGCGCCCCCGGAAACGATCTGGTCGCCTCCACCGCTCTGGCCGCCTCCGGCGCCCACATTGTTCTCTTTACCACAGGACGCGGAACACCGTTTGCCTGTCCGGTCCCGACCATGAAGATATCGACCAATACAGCTCTCAGCACAAAAAAGAGCAACTGGATCGATTTCAACTGCGGCCGACTGGCAGAAGATACGGATATGGACACCTTAAAGAATGACTTCTTCGATTTTGTCCTGGAGGTTGCCTCCGGAAAGAAAGTGAAATCAGAGGAGGCCGGATTCCACGATATGGCTATTTTCAAGCAGGGAGTCACACTGTAAATGCCGGCTGCTGTTTACAGCCGGCATCCCGCAGCTGCAGACAGCAACCCAATAGAAATCATATAAAGGAGAGTATTTCAAATGGAAAAGTTATGTTATGAGACACTGGAAAAGCAGGGCTACGACGGATATTTATTAAAGGATGCGCCGGAACGCGTGCTGCAGTTCGGAGAAGGCAACTTCTTACGCGCCTTCGTGGACTACTTTATCGATATGATGAACGAAAAAGCTGATTTCAATTCCAAAGTCGTTTTATGCCAGCCCATCGCCCCCGGACTTGCCGACATGATCAATGAGCAGGAAGGCTTATACACCCTGTTCCTACGCGGCTTTGAAAATGGGAAGAAGGTCAATGACAAGCGGGTGATCTCCTGTGTCAGCAGATGCTTAAATCCATATAAAGACTACGACGCGGTTCTGGCATGTGCCAAGAATCCGGATTTACGCTTCATCGCCTGCAATACAACGGAAGCCGGCATCACCTACGACCCGGCATGCAGCTTCACCGATGTGCCTGCGGACAGCTATCCGGGCAAACTGACTCAGTTCTTATATAAGAGGTTTGAAACGTTCGGAAAGGAACCAGGAAAAGGCTTTGTCATTCTCTCCTGCGAGCTGATCGACAACAACGGAAAAGAGCTGGAGAAATGCGTCCTCCAGTATGCCGAAAAGTGGAAATTAGGGGAAGAATTTACCAGCTGGATCAAACAGGAGAATATCTTCTGCTCCACTTTAGTAGACCGTATCGTAACCGGCTATCCGAGAAATGAAGCCGCTTCCATCTGTGAAGAGCTGGGCTACCAGGACAACATCATCGACACCGGAGAAGTCTTTGGCTTCTGGGTCATCGAGGGACCTGAGAGTTTAAAGAAAGAGCTTCCATTTGAGAAGGCCGGCCTTCCGGTACTCATTACCGACGATCACAAACCATACAAGCAGAGAAAGGTCCGCATCTTAAACGGCGCCCACACCTCCTTTGTCTTAGGCGCATATTTAGCAGGCCAGGATATCGTCCGGGACTGTATGGAAGATGAAGTGATCTGCGGTTTTATGAACAAAACCATTTACGATGAGATCATCCCCACTCTGACACTTCCCAGGGAAGAGCTGATGAGTTTTGCCGCTTCCGTCACGGAGCGCTTTAAGAATCCATTCATCGACCACGCGCTGTTAGCGATTTCCTTAAACTCCACCTCCAAGTGGAAAGCGCGCGTTATGCCTTCCTTAAAGGGGTATATCGCCAACACGGGCAGGCTTCCCGAATGCATCACCGCCTCCTTTGCCTTCTACATTGCGTTCTACCGCGGAACGGAGCTCACCGAGGAAGGGCTGACTGCTGCGAGACCGGCCGGCAATGAGTACACCGTGAAGGATGACCGTCCAATTCTTCAGTTCTACTATGACCACAGGAATGATGACGTGAAGACGCTGGTTCACGCGGTCTGCGTAAATGAAGAGTTCTGGGGCGAGGACTTATCCGCAATCGCCGGATTCGAAGACGCAGTCGCCGGATACGTGGCAGCGATTGAGGAGAAGGGCGCTTACGAAGTAATGAAGAGCTGTCTTGATAAAGAAGCATAATCAGAAAGCAGGTCAAATGCACGAATCCAGGCTCGATGCATTTGACCTGCTTTTTCCCTTCTCTCAATCAAACACCGTGTTCCAGTTCTTATCCGCATATGCATCAAAACACATCTCGACCTGCGCCTTCGTATTTTTGTCCTCCGACAGCACAGGCAGTTCGTCCGGAGAAAACCATCCGCTCTCCACCGTCTCGATGTTTTCTGCAAATTCCCCCTCCACAATCTCGCACAGAAAAAACACCTTGCAGACTCCATAGGCAAAGAGCCGCTTATTATGGCGCCCCATATCGTGAAGCGCTACCACACGCACCGGGACTACCGTCAGGCCGGACTCCTCCTTCGTCTCTTTGACTGCATTTTCCCCCACCGTCTTATTCACATCCACCCAGCCTCCAGGCATGGAATACCGGCCATCCTTCTCCTTCACCAGAAGTATCTTTCCATTCTCGATAATGGCAGCCCTCGTATCCAGCTTCGGCGTCTGAAACCCCGTTTCACTGCAGAAGAGATCCGTCACCTTCTCACCGGACAAGCCGGTATAGCTGCTCATAATCTCTCCTGAAAGCTCTCTGATCCGTTCAAACCGCTCCAGATCGTAGCTGTCCTTCGTGTAAGTGATTCCCGCCTGGGCGATAAACTGAAGTTCCATAGCCCAGGAGAGCCATTTTCTCCCTTCATCCTCCGCCTCCAGGCGCTCCAGAACGGACAGAACGGACGCCGGGTCGGGAAAATAGTAATCTGCATGGATATGCTTCACGCCGCCGGCCCCCCACAGCGCCAGGCCGCAGGCGGCCTTTGCCGCGCAGGCGCATTCCATATCGTAAATGCTGTCTCCAATATATAACACTTCTTCCGGCCTGGCCCCCGTCTTCCTCATATAGAACTCCAAAGGCTCCGCCTCCGGCTTATGGTTCACCGTATCTTCCTCACAGACTACCGTATCGAAGTAGCCGTAAAGACCCAGGCGTGTAAAATCCTCCTCATATTCCGCCCGGCTCCTGCTCGTCACAATTCCCATGTGAACGCCTTCTGCCTGCAGCCGTTTTAGCAGCAGC
>ENA-OPRK01000117-OPRK01000117.1-human-gut-metagenome-genome-assembly--contig:-NODE-117-length-73001-cov-4.540893_pt1 | contig 73001 bp, 56 predicted proteins | sample MGYA00241793_ERZ501877 | MGnify/ENA primary metagenome ERZ501877 (study PRJEB25962, sample SAMEA1966253) | human gut metagenome | biome: human gut; feature: human-associated habitat; material: faeces... | reverse complement strand
AAGGAAAGAGTGTAGATATCTTTTTCGCTTCCCACGAGGAAGCAAAGAACTTTGGACGGCAGAAGCTGTCCGTATACCTAAAATAATCCCTGCAAAGGGTTTCTATAGATAATTAAATGAAATTGGAAGGATAACGGGATGAGAAAAAGGAAATTTACGGTTACAGCCGCCATGTTTGCATTATCGGCCATACTCCTGTCGGAAATCCAGATGCAACCCGCTTATGCAGTTGAGGGCTGGACCAATGACAGCGGAGAATGGATGTATCTGGATAAGAGCGATCAGCCGGTGACTGACGGCTGGAAACAATCAAAGGATTCGTGGTTTTATCTGGATTCAAATGGAAAGATGGTAAGAGACAGTTTCATTGAGTTGGGAAATGGGCTGTACTATGCAGATAAGGATGGCAGACGTGCAGAATCTGCCTGGATCTGGTCGGATGGAAGAGAAGAAGACGGCTATGAAGATGGCTGGTATTACTTTGGAGCGAACGGAAAAGCATATCGGAGAACCGGTGGCTTTAAGAAAGTGATTCATGGAAATACATATGTTTTTGACGAAAAAGGGAAAATGCTGACCGGCTGGATTGATGAAGAAGGCCGGGCGCTGACGGAAGATGATAATCCGCTGGTGGATGGTCTCTATTATGCCGGTGAGAATGGCGCGCTGTTAAGCGGCGTCTGGATGGACTATGGATCCGTAACGCTGGGCGGAGCGGATGATCTCGAGAGCAGTCTTACGGGAAAAAATTACAGTGAATATAAGGAATTGTGGCTTTATTTCGATGATAACTTTAAAAAACTGAAAAGCAGCGGAGACAAGATTAAGGAGAAGACGATCGGTGACAATACCTACGGGTTTGACGAGTATGGAATTATGCTGCCGTGGTGGAGCACGGTGGCCAGTGTCAGTAACGCGGACCGAAGCAATCCTACGAGCTCAGAGTCTGCAAAATATTTTGCGGGCTACAACGGCGGGAAGCTTTTGAAAAATACATGGTTCTGGATGTGTCCGTCTGAAAATCTGGACGAACAGGATTACAACGACGGCGAATACAGCTGGTGGTATTCGGATCAGAATGGAGAGGTATACAGGAACCGGATCAGAAAGGTCCATGATAAGTATTATGCATTCGACGGATTGGGAAGAATGCGTACCGGTTTTGTGTTGTTTGACGGGAAGGACACCTTTGTGGCTCAGTACGATATAGACGACTGGTCATCAGATGACTTTAAGAATGGTGATCTGTACGGCCTGGAAAAAGCGGACTTATATCTGTTTGATCCGGATGAACTCAATGACGGCTCTATGCAGACCGGCGGAGAAATAAAGGTGGAACTGGAAGACGGAGTTCATACCTTTGGTTTCGGAAGCAATGGAATTGCCTACGGCAACCGGAACAAACTCAGGAAGACAAAGAATTCCTTCTATATTAATGGACTTAAACTGGAAGCGGATCAGGAATACGGTTACGGCGTTGTGAAAGAGGATGAGGATACCTACCGTGTGGTTGATACAAAAGGAAAAATCCTGACAGGAGACAGGAAAGTCATAAAGGATAAAGAGGGCGGCTGGCTGATCTTCTTAAACAGCCGGTTTGCGGCAAGAGTAGAGGATGCGGATAAGCCCAGATGGTATAACGGGGAGGAAGGACCAGGATTTTACCACTACGACAGGAGCGGCGGAGAAGACAAATACTCCGGCGGATTGATCGTTAATTACGATTCAGAACCGCTTCTGGATTATCTGGCGGATGAGCAGAGATTAAATTTTGAATAGAAAGAGGTTGGAACATGGATGGATCACGAAATGGCGTTTCTTTCATGGAAAGCATGAGAGCGGGCCGGATAATAAAGAAAGGCATCGCGTGCCTGCTGGCCTTCGTACTGGCCTTTTTGCCGCCGGTGCCGGGGCTGACCATGTCTGCCATGGCTGCAGGAACCGAGCTTCAGCCGGCACAGGGAATGAAGGATAATGGAGGCGGACTGACAACCGCCTATAAATGGAATAAAGGTACGACAGGAAAATTTGACATCGAGGGTATCGAGGACGCTTCGCTCATTGGAGCAGAGAACCCCTATACGGGAGATCGTTTAAAAGCAGTTATAACGACATACGCCCATCAGGGATATGAGACGGTAGTGCAGAAGCAGGGCGGTGCCGGAGGAAGAAAGAATGTTGCAATTTCGGTCAACGGCGGTATACAGACATTTGACGATCTTGGAATCGAAGTGCAGATGAAGGTATATCCCAGCCTGGACCAGAAATGGATCCTGGTTGATTATATTGTGTATAACAAAAAAAATGAGAATAACCCGATTCAGATTGCCAGCGGAACTGATGTGCAGGTCGGAGGAAGAAGCGGAGCCGGAGCCGGCGATCCGGCCGATGCGTCGACACTGACGGCAAATGCCCGCGGGTTTCATATGGTGAATGAACAGACGCAGCAAACCTTTGACTGTATTTATAACGATGACAGCCTGGGACTGACGGAACCTACCACAAAATGGGTCGGAAGATATAACGAGAGGCAGAATTACTATTTTACGGATAATCCTCACAGCGTTGCCAATGTGGATTCCGGTCTTACCTATTCCTGGACGATTCCGCTGCGGCCATATGAGACGGCGGTCAGAAGGGTGGCTTTCGGAGCAAAGGGACCCTCCTATTACGTTTCCTCTGCCCATGGAAACGACGGGAATGTCGGCGCCTATGATACGCCTCTCAAGACGCTCGGCGCGGCAATCACAAAAATTGGAAACAATGTCGGCTATATCTATATACAGGATTACAATGAACTGACGTCGACCATTACCGTTCCATCCGGAGCGAATATTACATTTATGAGCTCGGATTACAGCCGGGAGGGAACTCCGATTGACGATATTATTACAATCCGCAGAAACTCAGGACTGGTATCAGGTCCCATGTTCAGCACCAACGGAGGAACCATGCGTTTCAGCAATCTCGTGCTGGATGGAAACCGGACAGGCGCTGCGGGAAATACGTCCCCCATTCTTTCGGCGGACAGGGGAACGGTCGGTATCATGAGCGGAGCCACTCTGCAGAATAATCAGGTAAATGCGGCCGGTATGGGAAGTGCCATCCAGATTTCGGGAAGCGCGGATCTGGAGATGAACTACGGGACAATTACGGGTAATACGGCGGTTGACAGAGGTGCGGTCAATTTCGACAGCACGGGTAAATTTACGATACAAAACCGTATCTCAATAGAAGGAAATACATTAAGCAGCGGTGAAAAGGCAAATGTATATTTGTCCGAAGGAAAGTATATGACGGTGGTGGGGGACTTAGATACCTCGGCAATCGGCGTCACGACTGCCCGGTTACCGGAGGCATCGGCCGGGGGCGCCTCTACACAGGCCGCACAGGAAGTAAACGTAGCGGTACCGCTTGGCAGGAGTGCAGTCGATATATCGCCAAGCCCATTTGTGGATAATTTCTTTGCTGACCGTGCAGGAAGCGAAGGGACCGGATTATATGTCACTTCGGGTACGGCGGGGCTTTCAGGAGCCGGTGAAAACCATGACAGGAATACGGTTTTAAAGAAAAATGGATATCAGATCACATTTTTCATCAAGGATGCAGACACCGGAGGAAGCATTACGGGAGCGCCGGCGATTCAGGCGAAAACCTACGGCTCCGGGGAAGCTGTCAGTCTGGCTGCTCCGCCTGAAGTGACAGGCTATGAGGCGGCAGGCGTAACGATTGAACAGGGAACGTCAAACCTGCTTCATGCACAGCTTAATCCGGGAAATGATTATGGAACAGTGACGGGAATCATGCCGAATCAGGATGTAACCATTGATTATGAATACAGAAAAGTAAATTCAAGCATTCGTTTTGAAGCAAACGGCGGAACTCCGCAGCCTCCTTCCCTGACAGGGACGGCTGGCAGCAATGTAAATGCCATGATGCCCAGAGTAAGCCGCTATGGCTATGTATTCCGGGGCTGGGGGTCAGTGAATGACTGGAACAATCCGAGTATCATTGCCGGTCTTCCCAGTGTATTCCCGGAAACACCGGTTACCTACTATGCAGTTTTTGAACCGGATCCCAATGTGAAATTTAACTATACGGTGGAGTATTCCAACCGGAACGGGGACATCGTATTCCAGTCTGATACAGAGGAAAATGCTTACAGCGTGGAAACGCCAATCACAGCCCAGAAGAAAGAGATTCACGGTTATGCCTGGAGTCTGGAGGATTCAGGAACCACGCCGGCAGAATACAATTACAGCGGTACCGCTGTGCCGGTTGGTCAGTTTAACGATACCACCGGAGCCTTTGCGGGAACCATGCCTGGTCAGGACGCTACGGTACGCTACCGCTACCAGGTGGATTACGGCAATACTGCGGCACAGTCCCAGCTCACAGTCCGCCATGAAACTGCCGGAGGAACCACCGTATCAGAAGCCCAGACGAGCAGCCACTATCCGGAAGAAACGGTTACAGCCCGGCCGGTGACGAGATATGGTTATGAGTGCGTGGATGTGCGCATCGATACGGGGGATACGGCGGACGACAGCGACGGCCATCTGGTAAGCGCCCTTACGGGAAGCTTTGATGCAGACAGGGTCTTCCGTGGTATGATGCCGAATCAGCCGGTAACCCTGACCTATCTTTATGAACCGACGGAAGAAGGATATCCGTTAACCGTGGAATATGTGGACGGCGTAACGACGGACAGCAGTCTTAAGAATATCAGAGAACCTCTCGTCCATTTTCATCAGGCAGAGGAAGGCGTTGGATTAGCATGCTCACAGAGCGAAGTGGTATACCGGGAGCCTTACGGCTACAGACTGGCTTCAAAATCCATCGCTCCATCCACAACATTAATTACCTGGAGCGGCAATGATTTTACAGGGACGATGCCGAATGACAGCGAGACTGTTACTTACCGCCATGACCGGAACCCGGAACTATGGTCATATATCACCTACCGGGCGGGAGCTCATGGAAGCCTGACGGCGGAAGGGGTATCGTCTGATGTAGAGGACCGCGGGGACGGCAGCTACCGTACCAGTGTCCTGATCGATGACGGAAGTGAACAGGGGGCTGAGTTCGGATATACCCTGGGAACGATGACGGAGAAGCGCCTGGTGCCTGGAACCAGGGCGGATCAATACTATCGCTTCGGCGGCTGGTTCGTCGATGCCAACAGCAATGGAATTATGGATGATGGGGAGACACTTCTGGAAGAGGGAAGCCGGTTTACCGGAGAGACTGTGCTGACGGCATACTTCGAGGAAGACCCGGAGAAATGGGTGGACATCCATTTTGAAGCGGGCGCCCACGGAAGCATCAATAATAACGAGGCACGGACCCTTCATACAATGTACGACAGAAAATGGAGTGAAATTACAGAAAGTCTGCCGCAGTACACCGCGGAGGTGAATTACTTAACCGACAGATGGTATGCGGGAGACGTTCCTGTGACCGGTGATATGAATCTCGTAAACGGACAGACGTATACGATTCGATTCCGTCCGGATCCGGGAGTGTTCGGAACGGAGGTGACCCAGCCGGAGACTCTGGCCGGTTTAAACAGCCAGGGAAAGGGCAGAATCACCGTATTTAACACAACGCCGGGATATCAGTATCTCCTGACAGATCCGTCCGGAAAAATCCTGGAGATCATCCGGGGAAATGAACTGACGGGACGAGTGGTGTTTGACAATCTGTATCCGGGAGCGGACTACCAGGTGTACGAAGCGACGGGAGATGTCCATGTGGAAATTGGAAGCCAGACGGATTCACTGGCCGGTCAGATCAGCGATCCGGCTCAGGTGCTGACGCCGGTTCTGGAGACGAACTACCAGATCCTTTACGATGAGGAAGAAACGGGTAAGACGATTCTCGTTATTAAACCGGCGGATCCGGATTCAGAATACGCGGTTCTGGACAGCAGCGGCCATGTAGTGGATATTCCGGCCGCCGGCAACGGAGGATTTAAGAAGCCGTCCGGAAGCCCGGCATCCCTTACCTTTGCGGGACTTGATTATAACCGTGAGTATACGGTGGTGGCCCGGCCGCTGGGTAAGACGGACGTCACGGCGGAAAGCCTGGCTGAAAAGGGAAGTGTGATTACGACTGATCCGGGCGCAGAGCTGGAACTGCCAAACTACATTGTAGAGACACAAAACGGCGAAATCACCATGGTGGGCGAAACGTCCGTAGGGGCGCAGAGATATGAGGAAGCCCATAAGGGAGACCGGGTGAAGATCACGGCAGATGAAGTGAACGGTGCCGGGGAACCATTCTCCCACTGGGAGACGACGATCGGCACGGCTGGAGAACTGGGTGATAAGACGTCGAGAAGAGAAGCCAGCTTTATCATGCCGGATAATAATGTGGTGCTGACGGCTGTCTATGAGAGGCCGAAGGCTTCACCGAGCAATGCGGCGGTCGTGGATGAAGTGAGGGGAGGAAGCCGGAAGGAAACCGCTCTGGACCCGAATGAAATTCCGCGTCTGGAAGCAGAACTGACAACAGAAGCAGACCGGGAGCTGTTAGATGTGAACCACGCCGATGTGACGTATAAAGTGGTGTACCGGAAGAATGCAGTGAAAGCGTCAGAGTCCAACGCCATAAAGGCTTCGGGATACTATGAGACGGAACATGAAGCCGCTTATAAGGGAGCCTGGGGACTGGATGTATTGATTGAAAGATATGTAAACGGAAGAAAAGTAGCAGGAGCAGCAGAACCGGAGGCGGCTTTCCGGACCTATATTCAAATGGGAAAAGACGATGTGGACATGCTGGATTATCAGCTGTATGAGATCACGGAAAATCCCGGAACCGGAGAGACGGAGGCTGCACTGGTAACACTGGAATACGATCCGGAGGAAACGGGAGGCTTATATGCATTTACGGCGCAGGCCGGCAGCCGCTATGTGATGATATATAACCGTGCGTACCGTGTATACTTTGTGAACCAGGTTGCGCTGCCGGTCGAGTACCGATACCGTTATTACTTTAAGGTGCGCCGCGATGAAGCGCCGAGTGACGAATATTATGCCGATGAATATGGACAGGTGGAAGAACAGCTCGACTACTTTGTAAACCCGGATGGGGCAGAGTTCAGCTATGAGGGCTGGAGCAGAAGCCAGGACAGCTTTAAGGAGTTTGATCCATCGGAACCGGTCAGAAGAAAGACATACATATACGCCTATTATAAAGACAATGTGCGGGAAGTGGATGATGCCCGGCAGAAGCTGGAGGAAGCGATCCGGGAAGCGATCCGTATCAGTGACGACCATTTCCTGAAGCTGGAGGAAAGCGGAATTCTGAAGGAGGCCGTAGAGGAGGCTCTGGAGGTGCTGGACCGTGAGAATCCGAAAGCAACGGCAGGTCAGCTTACAGCCGCACTGGATAAGCTGAAAGACAAGACGGACCCGTATGAGAAAATCCTTGATGACCGTTATAACCATTACGATGATATCCAGGATAATGGAAATAAGGGCGGAAATAAAGGCGGCGGCGGAAGCGGAAGCGGAACGAGACAAAACCCGTACAACACGAAGCTGCCGGAGAGCTACGTGGTAGGAACGAATGGAAACTGGGTTGAAGTAAGCGCCCCGGAAGGACAGGAACGCCAGATGGCTTTTGTGTTAACCGGAGGAATGAGGCTCAGCGGAATGTGGGCCTGGATCAAGTATCCGGCAGACGGCAGCACCAGTATATCAGACCGTACCGGCTGGTACCATTTTAACGATAAGGGAATCATGGAAACGGGATGGATCCGCGATGAAAGCGGAGACTGGTATTACTGCAGAACGGAGAAAGAAGGAAACTTCGGGAAGATGCAGACCGGCTGGCACCATGACGCCGCAGATGGGAATTGGTATTATCTGATTCCGAGCAGCGGAGTGATGGCGACCGGATGGAGAAAAATCGGAGAAAAGTGGTATTACTTCGAGACGGCCGGAGCAGGCGTATACGTCTATGATTTTGCAAAGGAGAGATGGAACTATGGCGGAGGAACTGGAAAACCGCTGGGCTCCATGTATAAAAATGAAATAACACCGGACGGATACCAGACAGATGCCGACGGTGCATGGATTCAGTAGGAGGAACCGGATGAGAAAGAGATATAATATAAAATCAAAGCTGGCAGGGATGCTGGCGGCAGTCATGGTATTTTCCATGACTGCCCCGGGAATCCCGGTGTATGCGGTGAATCACGGAGATCAGTCCGTCATTGAATTTGATCCGCAGTCCGGGCCTGATTTATCCCATTCCAGCTACAGCACCATGCCGAGACGGGATACCGGGGTGTCTTATGCCACAGGGCAGGCCGGATTTCCTTTGATATCTTCCAACGATTTTTCCGGAATTCCGACAGAGAATTTCGGGTCCGGGGAGAGACCGAAGATTCCGGAATTTCAGGTTGACTGGCCCGGATATACCTTTGACGGCTGGTACAACGAGGCAGGCAATAAAATTGAAACGCTGCCCTATGCATTTCCCTATTCAGCGGTGAGTTCGTACAAGGCCGTGTGGAAAGGGAATGCGACGACGCCGTTCCGGTTTACGGTTATGCACTACAGAGATTTAAATACAGACAGAGACGGGAACAACGACGGCACTGATGCGGGGGCCTGGCCGCCGGAAGGCGCGTCGGATCTCTGGAAATTTTATGAATCCGGGGACTGGACGAGGGAGGTAATGGCGAATACGCCGATATCTGCGACGTACCGGAGGGACATCCCGGGATACCGGTTAAAATCAGTCCTGATAAAAAATAACAGAGTGCGCCGATATGATGAACCCAGCGGACAGGGAAGGCTGGATGGCGGCGCGGACATCAATACAACGACAAAAGCGGTCCGCGGGAACATGCCAAACGATGATTTAACGGTGGCTTACCGCTACGAGCCGGATCCGACCAAAAAGTTTGCGGTATACGTGGAGTACGTAGATTCCAACGGAGCACAGATCAGGACTCCGGATACGTATACATTTTCAGCAGAGACAGAGATCGATATCGTACCGGCGCAGATCAATGCGTATAGCCTGCAGAGCGGAGCACTGAAGGCAGGGTTCGAGGGAACCGACGATCTGGAGGGGCAGGGGATATATTCTGCTGCTTCAGCCGGATGCAGCTTTGATGAAGCGATGCATTACAGGGGAAAAATGCCGAATCAGCCGGTTACTGTTCAATATGAATATAACATTGATCCGAACTTTCATACCGTACTCCAGGTGAAACGGATCGATAACCACGGCAATCCTATGGAGGATGATGAGATACGGGAAATTACGCCGGCCGATCCGGTCATCATCGATGTGGAGCAGAAGACGGGATATGATTATCCGCCGAATATTCACTGGGATGAACATTTTACCGGAACTCAGAGCAGTTTCAATCCCGATGATGGAACGCTGACCTTAAGCAGCGACATGCAGGGCGGTACCGTGACCATAACATACAATGAGAATCTCTCGGATGAATCTTACTGGTCTAAAATTGAGTATTACAATGGAACCAATGGAACAATTTCCGGAGACACATCACCAAAATTTAAAAAGCACGGAACATATACGATTGATGAACTGACAGCCGGTGTGAATCTGTCTCCGTCCTCCCATTATCTGTTTGACGGCTGGTACAGAGCCAATGCTAACGGAAGCGATAAGACGGGAGATCGGCTGGAGGGAAGCCTTTCCGTTTCACAGAACATAAAACTGTTTGCCAATTTTGAAGAGAATCCCAACGAATGGTTTGATTTAACGTTTGGGGCAGGTGCCCACGGCTCCCTGTCGGGAGTGACTTCCATTCACACGGGAAAAGGAACGCCATGGACGGATTTAAATCTGCCACAGACTGTTCCGGATCCATATTATATCTTTGCCGGCTGGTTTGACGAGAGCGGAAACCGTGTTCAGGAGAGCCAGGTGATTCTGGCCAGTCAGCACTATACGGCCAGGTTTGTGCCCGCCAGCTTAGAGGACGACGGGATTCTGGCAATGCCGGATGCGAGAGGCGCAGTGGCCGGAGACGGAAGCGGGAAAGTCACAGTATCCGGTGCAAATGAGGAACGCCGGTATGCCCTGACAGATGGAGAACACAGAATTTTGCAGATTAAAACCGGAGCACAGCTGCAAAACAGTGATTTTACCGGACTATATCCCTGCACCCTGTACTATGTATATGAACTGTCCATGAGCGTAGAGCCAGCTGTGGGAACAATTCTTCCGGAGCATACGGATGCATCGGATTACGGACCGCCTTCCCAGGTGACGGTACCGGCGCTTGGAAGCAATTATCAGGTCGGCCGGGATACGGCGGAGGGCCGGCTGCAGCTTACGATTAATCCTGCGGCTTACGATACTTACTATGCGATTATGGACATTGACGGGAATACGCTTTTCGTACCGGGCTCTGATGCAGATGGCTGGGTTTTAGCCGAAAGTACACGAAACGAAGCGGTACTGGGAGATTTGGAGTCCAATCAGTTATACATCGTCGTTGCAAAGCATGCCGGGGAGATGGGGACGCCTGCTGACAGACAGACCATGGGAAGCCAGGTATCGGTGATCTATGCCGGACAGGAGGAAAAATATTACACGATATCCCTGACGAACGGCGGATATATTGATGAGATTATCAGAAACGGCAGTGTGATTGAGACGGAAGAACATGCGGTGTCGGCGATCGTAAAGAAAGGCGATACAGTAAAAATCAATGCGGAGATCACCTGTTATAACGGGCAGGCATTCAAGCAGTGGAATCCTCTGATTGGAAGTCCTCAAATATTTGTGACAAGGCGTAACCAGACGATTACCATGCCGGGACAAAACGTCGTACTGCAGGCTGTCTACGAGATGCCTTCGACGGCGACACCGGGAAATGCCACCGTGGACTATGCCCCGAGAGACGGAAAAAATGCTCTGGATCTATCAGAAAATTATTTTGAGACGCTGATTCAGACTCTGACTGATAATGCGGAGGACCGTGAAGCGATGACAGCCGGAATCGATGTGGAGTATACTGTTAAATTTAACAGGCGTGCGCCGAAGGCATCGGAGTCCAATGCAGTGAAAGCAGAGATGTGGGAAGATTCTGAGTCTGTTAAGATACCGTGGGCGTTGAGTTCTGCATTGACCAGAAAGGTGGGCGGAACGAATAAAGGGCTTCCGGAAGATGGAAATCCTGCACCGGGTATCAGAGTGTACAGCGAAATAGATGAGAGCATGCTTGGATATCTGGATTACAGGCTCTGGAAAGTGGAAAATCCGGAGGGGACTCCGGTCTGCACCGAGATCCCGATGACCCCGGATCCAAACGGTGACGGCGCGGACTTTACCGGAATCATAGCTTTTGACGCCCATGTGGGGGAAACCTATTTACTGACCTATTTGAAAGCCCATGAGATAACGGTAGTTGATACGAAAAGGGCTGCCGTACACCGGCTGAAAGTGAAGTCCCAGACGTCATTGGAAGAGACGGAGGCTTTTGGAAATCTGAATATCTTTGAAGATTATACCGATCCGGTCACTGGAATCGTCTATGAGTACGGAGGCCTTGGAAAGACAGAGTCCGCGTCCTCTGAATACGATATTACCACACCGGTTACGAAGGCGGCGACACTGTATGTACTTTATCGGGCTGCGGAGGATTCCGAGTGGCAGGCTGCGCGGCAGAAGCTGATGGAGCAGATTGCCATCGCCCAGACTCTGATGAACAACAGTTCGGTAAGTGAAGAGAACAGGCAGTTACTAAGCAGTGCAGTGGTTTCGGCGCAGGAGGTAGTCAACAGGACTTACCGTCCGGCAATAGAAGAACTTCTGCAGGAATACGAGACGTTAAAAGCTTTGGTGGATTCCATAAGTTCAGGCGGTCCGGTGGATCCGGACGACCCCAATAATCCCAATAACCCGGACGATCCGGAGAATCCGAACAACCCGGAGAATCCGAATCATCCCGGAGGAAGCGGAGGCGGATCCGGTTCCGGCAGCCGTGGACGGAGTCTGGGTTCCGGCTATACATTTAACCGCTACAGGACGTATTATGTGGGAACAGACGGATACTGGGAGCAAACGGGAATGAATGGCGGCCAGTGGGCCTTTGTTCTCTACAGCGGCCAGCGATTAAAAAACCAGTGGGCGAATGTAAAATACAATGATTTGCAGCAGTTGTATACGTATCATTTCAATGCGGAAGGCATCATGGATACCGGCTGGTATCAGGATGCGGAAGGCGAGTGGTACTATTTGAATTCCCAACAGGGAAGAGATGAGGGCTGTCTTCGCATTGGCTGGTACTTCGATGAAAAAGACGCGAAATGGTACTATCTCAATCAGTTTACCGGAGGCATGCTGGTTGGCTGGCAGAATGTGGGAGACAACTGGTATTACCTAAGCCCGGTGAAAGCGGCGGGGCATCCTCTGGGCTCGCTCTACACGGGAGAACTCACGCCGGATGGGTATCCGGTAGATGAAAACGGCAGCTGGATCAGAGAAACGCCATAATCATCAGCTTTCTTCATCTGGCAGAACTGCGGGAACACCGACAAGGAGTTAGTGAAACGGGTTCCCGCTTTTCTGTCTCATAAAGAAACCAGCGCTGCATAAAAGGGCAAAAAGGCGGCCGTACCGGAAAGTATGAAAAGGCGGAAGGATTATGATTGGAGAGAATGGGACAGAAGAGTATACTGATGAAATCATAACAAAAAAACGGGAAATGGAGCAGCAGATGCAGGCCATGGCCGTGACCGACTGGGCGGGTATTATGATGGTCTGTATCCACGGACAGGTGGAGAACAGAATCTATGGGGCAATCGTAAACCGGTGTCTTGAGGAACCGGTCTCCTTTTGTGGACTGGACCAGCTGGTACTGAAAATGGATGAGATCTGCGAACTTGCAGGATCTCCCATGTTATCAATGGATCCCCGCTTTTTACAGGAAAAACGGAAGGCGGATTATTTGGGGATCGGAAAGAAGCGAAAAAAGGGCAGACAAAAAACAGCGGGCTGGCAGAATATGTTTGATATTTTAAAACAGCAGACGGCGTTAAGCAGAGAGGTCTTCGAAGTCCAGATTCTGTTTCGCAGCAATGCCACGATGCAGGGACGGCTTCGATGCTCCCTTTCCGGTAAAAAGTATGTCAGCTTTCGAAGCGCGCTGGAATTACTGAGAATGCTGAAGGAAGAGGAACTGGAATTTTGCGGAAAGAGAGGAAAAACCATATGATGATCTGCACCGGCTGTAAGCTGAAAAATAAGCGCGGAGACAGTATCTGTGAGATATGCGGCGCTTTGAAGAAAGTGCGTGAACTGGAACAGTTTCAGGAAGAATGGAGGATGCGGCTTCAGGCAGAAGATGGCCAAAAAACAGCTGTAAGAGGCCTCGTATGAAATAATCAGATCAAAGAATCCGGAAGACAGACGAGTTCCAGGCATTAGCTGGATATCGCGTCGGAAGGAGAAGGGGACAACGATGAATGAGTATGAAACGATTATAGAGGGAATGCGTTTTGGCGTCAGCAAGCATATGATGGACAGGCATTTTACCGTCCTTTGGGCCAATAAATACGCATATGAGCTGACCGGAAATACAAGAGATGGTTTTCGTTCCAGATACCATAACCGGGTAGATGAGTACTACAGCGAAGACAGCGGGACATTCGCCTATGTAACGAAACGGATAGAAGACGCCTATCGGAATCGGAAAGAGTGTTATTCATTTGAGTGTCCCATGAGACCAAATCGCGGAAAAGTTGCCTGGATCCGCATGAACGGCCGTTTTACCGGCGAGGTATACCAGGGAAGCCCGGTCATGTGGAATGTTTTTTATGATATAACGGATAGTCACAGAGAACAAGAGGAACTAAAAGTGAAATCAGAATTACTTGACAGTGAGATAGAAAAGGCAGAGCAGATGATACAGTGGACGACGGGATTCTTAGCGGAATTAAACAGTGAGATTCGTACTATGGCAAATATCATAGTAGGTATGGCTGACGTGGCGGAAGCCTGTATAGACGATCCAGCGAAATGTGAAGAATGCCTGGAAAAAATTGTTCAGGCCACCCGCAGGCTGCGGACAAAGGTCGGGAACGCCAGGCGTATGTTCAGGCAGGAGGCCGGTTGAATTCATGAAATATAATCGAACAGAAGCAGCCCTTCGAATCAGGAACCGGAGAAAGGCGCTCGGTCTGACGAGCGCAGAGGTAGCAGAAAAAATTGGGAGGGCAGATCACTATTACGGTGATATCGAGCGGGGGACCTGCGGGATGTCAATAGATACCCTTGTGGAACTGACAAGAACCCTGGAACTCTCCGCCGATTACATTCTTTTTGGAGCAGAAAATGAAAACGGGAATTCCAATGCTGCCAAGGCATACCGCATCTTAAGAAAGTATGATGAGCAGAGGCAGGAACATGCGGTGGAATTGATGAAATACTATCTGAATCTGGAAGAAAGATAGGGTGGATCAGACACATAAGAATCATTCTTGTAACACAAAAACGGCACATGCATTTTATGGTGTGCTGTTTTTGCGTGCATTTTATAAGGAATATTATGTAACTTTAAAGGAGAAAAAGTTGTACTGCAAAAATAATAAAAATTAATGATTCGATTGTTAAAACAAATTGGAGCTGATATGATACAATAAATATAAAATAATAGAACTGTTTTAGGTAAAGCAAATGAAACGTGTCACAGGGGGGGAATATGCATTCATTCGTTCAAAAGCTGAATATCAGCCTTTTTAAGAAAATAATTACCATCTTTTTAATTGTTCTTGCGCCAATTTTTATACTGGGGATTTACATACGAAACTGGGGTGCCGATACGGTGCGCGATGAGCTCTCAAAGTCGTCAACAGCCCAGATTGAATTCTACTTAAACCAGCTTGAAGAGGAGATTGAACGGCTTAAGATCCTGCAGTACACCTGCTTAAACGATGAGCATCTGGGACGACTTGCGGTACAGTACAGCATTATGAGTCCTTATGAGATTGTCAGTGATATGAGACAGCTTCAGTCGCGCCTGACCGCGATAGAATACAGCAGCAGCTATGTAAAGAATGTCAGCGCCCACATTTTTTCGATCGATAAAACGGTATCTTCTGAAAACGGCGTCGACGGAGTAGACTCTGAAGTATATGAGCGGATTTCTGCAGCTGCCGGGTTGAAAGGCGCACAGATCATCCGGTATGAAGGCGGACTGTATCTGACTACCGTCTACCCGTTAGACCAATCAGGACAGAACAGCAATTATGTGATAGAAGTAGAACTGAATCAGGACGTATTCCGGGAAGATTTAGAACAGTTTAATATCTATCCTGACAGCGGATCATTTTTAATCGACTTGACGAATTGGAATGAGATTTCGGCAGTGAATACGGGAAAACTTTTGCAGCCCAATGATATCCTGGACAAGTTCAGCATTGCGGATAAAAGCGGGACGAATCTGGGCAGAATTGGGGATTACCGGTATTGCTCTGTTTATGCCAAATCGGATTACTTAGGCATGCTGCTGCTTCGTTATCTTCCGGAAAACATGGTATTTATGCCGATGCAGATTTTTACCAGCTGGATATGGATCTTTATTATTGTGTCAATCCTGGTGATTCTTATTTTTTCACTGTTCATGCACCGCTACATCAATAAACCCATTAAAAATCTGGTCGAAGTTTTTCGGCAGGTGGAACATGGGAATTTACAGACCAGTTTAAATCCGGATACCGTTAAATCGTCCGAATTTGCTTATCTTTATACCCGGTTTAACAAAATGGTTGACAGCCTGAATCAGTTGATTGATCAGGCATATAAGCAGAAAATTTTAACGCAGCGTGCGGAGTTAAAACAGCTTCAGGCGCAGATCAAACCTCATTTTCTTTATAACAGCTTCTTCATTATCAACACGATGGCACAGCTGGGGGATGAGAATCTGATCGAGTTTACAAATCATTTGGGAGAATATTACCGTTATCTTACCAGAAATACTGCGGATATCATCCCTCTTTGTGAAGAAGTGGAGCATGCCCGTACCTATACCAGAATTCAGACCATGCGTTTTTCAAAAAACCTGGAAGTTGACTTCAGTCCATGCCCGGAAGCGTTTGAACAGTATCCGGTTCCGCGGCTGATCATTCAGCCTTTAATTGAGAATGCCTTTGAGCATGCAGTTGATAAGAGAATGAAGGACAGAAAGATAGCGGTCTCGTTCCTGGTATGTCAGGAAAGGCTGCATATTATGGTTGAGGACAACGGCAAAAATTTAACGGACGAGATGCTCTTAAAACTGCAAAAAGATCTGATGGTACAGTCTGATGACATAGAAGTGACGGCACTGCTTAATATTAACAGACGTTTGAAGCTGCAGTATGATGACGCCAGCGGGGTGCTGCTTAAGCGCAGTTCTCTTGGAGGGCTTTGCGCAGAACTGGTGTTGGGAGTTTCCATAACAAGAAGGGGGTAACATGTATCGGCTTTTAATTGCAGATGATGAGGAAATCATAGTCAATGGTTTATACGATATTTTTTCGAATCTTGACAGCGTGGAGCTGGATGTTTATAAAGCGTATTCGGGAGAGGAGGCGATCGGCTGGCTGAGCCGTACAAGGATTGATATCGCTTTGACTGATATTCATATGCCGGAAATCGATGGTCTCCGGCTGCTTGATGAAATTAAGAAGCGCTGGCCATGGTGCCGTGTAATATTTCTTACGGGACACAGTGAATTTAACTATGCATATCAGGCAATTCAATACAGCAATGTGAGATATATTTTAAAGACAGAGGGATATGACAAGATCATAAGGACTGTTGAGAGTGTGGCCCGGGAACTGGACGATGAAAATCAGACAAATGAGATGATACAGAATGCAAAGGACCAGATCGATCTGGCACGGGATCTGTTTTGCCAGAAATATTTTTTTGCACTGCTTAACAATGACAGTTCTTTGAAAATGAATGCGGAAGAATTCGAAAGGCTTTTTATCCATTTGGATGCAGATGAGCCTGTTATGCTGGTTCTGGGGGATATCCTGATATTGCCGAAATCAGTTGATTTCTGGGAGAAAAATCAGATTATGTATTCCATTAAGCAGCTGCTGGTCAGATATTTTTCCATGCATGTCAACAGTCTGGCAGTTCCGCTGGGAGATGACAAAATCGCTGTTTTCGTACAGACACGAAAAGCGGCTGGCTGTACGGACCAGGACGACAGGAGTATGAGCGTATTCTTAAAAGGAACGCTGGAGATGGTCCAGTCTGCCTGCCGGGAAAAACTGAATACCCCGGTTAATTTTGTGTTGGCCGAAAAATCATGTAAGTGGGGAGAGATTGCCGAAAAATACGTAGCTCTCATGGAATTGGCCAGCCGCCATATCAGCCATGATATGGAAGCAATCCTTGACGAGAGAGACTACAGGAAGCAGATACAGGCATTTGTTCCTGCCGTCAAAGTGCAGCCGAACAGTGCTTCCGCCCTTTTACAGGGGCTGCTGTACCGCAAAGATTTGAGTGATCTGTATCACTGTGTCGAGACGGGTGAGGAGGAGGCTTACTTTGATCTCCTGGGAACGTGGCTCGATCCGCTCAGTAAAATACGGGATAAAAACGACGCAATTGCACTGGAGGCGTACCAGACCATCATAACCTTTTTCCTCTCCTGTATGAACCGTTCCCGGCTGGTACCGAGATTTTCCGCGTTTTGCAATTTAAACAGGCTGCATGACAGTGAAAATTATACCACCTGGGAGGAGGCGGCCAGGCATTTGACAGAGCTGTCCCATATGCTTTTTGATATGCAGAAGGAGGAACAGTGCAAAAGAACGAATGAAATTATAGACTTTGTACAGCAGTATATCGAAAATCACCTGTCAGAGGATTTATCTTTGACCAGCTTATCAGAAAAAACGTATTTGAATCCATCGTATCTTTCCAGGCTTTATCATCAGACAACCGGCCATAAGCTTTCCGGTTTTATCGAAAGTTCCCGCATAAAAAAAGCAAAGGAACTGCTGGAAAATCCTTATGAAAAGATCTATGAAATTGCAAAGAAGGTGGGATATGATACCGCTGCATCTTTTACGCGTCTTTTTAAAAAGGCAGAGGGGATCTCGCCTTTAGAATACCGGGATTCTTTTCAGTCTGCCCAAAGGCAGGAAAGTCAAAAATAGGAAAAGGATGTAAAAATATGTGAACCTTCGGAGAAAACCTTGTAAAAATGTGTAAAAGAAATCAAAAGATGATTGTAGATTATGACTAAAAATACGGTTATAATAATAGTACAAATTGGTGATAAATTATAAAACAAGGAGGGCTATATGAGAAAACGTATTTTTAGTATTGGCATATCTGCTGTTATGATCGGCAGTTTGCTGCTGACCGCCTGCGGTGGGAAAAGTTCAGGGGGATCGTCATCTTCGGCAGGCGAAACAGGTGAAGCCGGTACGGCTGCTGTGGGAGAGAGTACTGCCGCGGAGGCTGGGGATCCGTTTGGAAAATACGATCCGCCAGTTAAAATGACATTTGCACGTACGGTAGATAATGATTTAAATGACAATATCCTGCCGAAAACTCCGGGCGAGACGATTGACAAGAACAGGTGGCTGGATTTGTATTCAGAGGAATTAGGCATTGATATCAGTTACGCATGGACTGTGAGGGGTGGTCTCAACGATGACGCCTATACACAGAAGTTAAATGTTACGATTGCTTCCGGTGATCTGCCGGATGTTCTGATTGTGAACCGTACACAATTGAAACAGCTGGCAGAATCAGACATGATTGCAGATATGACGGATTTTTACGATACCTATGCCAGCGATCTGACAAGGGAGGTATATGATTCAGAAGGACCTGGAATCCTTCAGTCGGCAACCTTTGACGGTCGTTTAATGGCTGTGCCTTACGCAGATGCTTCGGTAGAGAGCACCCATTATTTATGGCTTCGCCAGGACTGGCTGGATAAGCTGAATTTAGAACCGCCAAAGACGATGCAGGATTTACTCAATATTGCAGAGGCCTTTGCCAAACAGGATCCTGACGGGAACGGCGTGGATGATACGTATTCGCTGGCCATTACAAAAAGTCTTTACAGCGGCGCCATGGGTGTAGAAGGATTTTTTGCAGGATACCATTCCTATCCCAATATGTGGGTAAAGACGGATGACGGAAAACTTGCCTGGGGCAGCGTGCTGCCGGAAACAAAGGATGCTTTAAAGGCTCTGGCAGATATGTATGCTGCAGGGGAGATCGATCCGGAGTTTGGAATCAAGGACGGCGCAAAGGTTGCGGAGATGATCGCAGCAGGAAAGCTGGGGATTGATTTTGGTGAACAGTGGAATCCGATGTATCCGTTGATCAGCAATTACCAGAATGATCCGGAGGCAGACTGGGTTGGCTATCCGATTGTATCTGCAGATGACACACTGCCGAAGGTTCCCCAGAAGTTCCGTACCCAGTGGTACTATGCGGTACGGAAGGATTATCCCAATCCGGAAGCTGTCGTCAAATTAGTGAACATGCACCTTGAAAAAAACTGGGGTGAGGATAATGACTTTAATCATTACTATATGCCGGTAGAAAATGGGGCGGTAGGTGTATGGAAGTTTTCACCGGTTGCACCGGCTCCGACGAATAAGAACCTTGAGGCGTTCAATGAGATCGAAAAAGCCCGTAAGCTTGGTGATATGAGTATCTTAGAGGGCGAACCCGCTGTAATTCAGAGTAATCTGGAGGCATGGGAGGCCGGAGATACCACTCAGTGGGGCTGGGATAAGATTTATGGAAAAAATGGAGTTTTCCATGCACTGAACAGTTATATCGAGAATGACCAGATAATGAGAGAAGAATTTGTTGGCGCGCCTACACCGACTATGGTGGAGAAACAGGCATCTTTAAAGACCATGGAGCTGGAGATGTTTGTCAGAATCATTATGGGAGACGCTTCGATCGATGAGTTCGATAAGTTCGTTGAAAACTGGAATGCCCTTGGCGGAGCTGAAATGACAGAAGAGGTTAACGAATGGTATCAGTCCGTTAAAAAATAGGAATGGGGTTGCGAGAGGAAAGGTTTCATAAAAACTTTTCCTCTCATTTTTTAAACAGGAAAGAGAGGAACCTTTTATGAAGCGCAGAAGAATGCGGGAACTGCCATTACACCTGATGATTTTACCAAGTGTGATCATGCTGATTTGCTTCAGCTATTTGCCAATGGGAGGAATTGTGATTGCCTTCCAGAAGTTTATTCCGGCCAAAGGCCTGTTCGGTGATCAGAAATGGATTGGATTTGAGAATTTCAGTTATTTGTTTAAACTGCCGAACTTTACCAGTGTACTCTGGAATACACTGTTTATCGCCGTTATGAAGATCATTTTCGGGCTTGTGATTCCGATCGTAGTTGCCATACTCATCAATGAAGTAAAACACAGTTCATTAAAAAAAGGAATTCAGACGGCCATTTACCTGCCTCATTTTCTGTCCTGGGTGGTTCTGGGAGGTATCTTTATCGATATCCTTGCACCGGGAGACGGACTGGTGAATCAGGTGATCAAAGCCCTGGGAGGCGAGCCGATCTTCTTTCTGGGAGATAATAAATGGTTTCCGTTTACATTAATCGTGACTGAGACATGGAAATCCTTTGGATATGGGACGATTGTCTACCTGGCGGCCATTACCGGCATCGATTTGAGCTTATATGAGGCGGCTCAGGTTGATGGTGCAAACCGCTGGAAGCAGATTTGGCACATTACTCTTCCCGGCATGCGGATGGTAATTGTATTGTTAATGGTATTAAGCCTGGGAAACGTGCTCAATGCCGGATTTGACCAGGTGTTTAACATGTACAGTCCGCCTGTGTATGCAAGCGGAGACATTATTGATACATTTGTGTACCGGATCGGCATGCTGGAGGCGCAGTTTGGAGTTGCGACGGCAGTGGGCCTGTTTAAATCCGTTATTTCACTGACACTGATTTCAGTTTCTTACTGGTTTGCCTATAAGTTTGCAGACTATCAGTTATTTTAGGAAGGGAGCAGTATATGAAAACTCGTAAAAAATTCAAATGGTTTCCGGTATTGAATACGGTCTTTCTGCTCATGCTGGCGCTGATCTGCGTGATTCCGCTGATTCATGTGGCCGCCGTTTCATTCAGTTCCAGCGCGGCGGCCTCGGCGGGAAGTGTTTCGCTGTGGCCTAAGGAATTTACTTTAAATTCTTACTCCTTTGTGGCAAAGCGTCCCGCTTTCTGGCGTTCCATGAAGGTCTCGGTGGTACGAATTATCATGGGCGGAGGCTTAAGCATATTGCTGACGATTACGGCTGCTTATCCGTTGTCTCAGCCAAAGGGAAGCTTCCGGTTCAGAACGGTTTACGCGTGGTTCTTTTTTATCACAATGATTTTTAATGCAGGGTTGATTCCCTGGTATATGGTGATCCGGCAATTTGGTCTTCTGGACAGCATCTGGGCTTTGATTCTTCCCAGCGCCGTTCCTGTATTCAGCGTAATTCTCCTGCTCAATTTCTTCCGGGAGGTTCCAAGAGAGCTTGCGGAAGCGGCCTTTATCGATGGGGCGGGCCATTGGCGGACCCTGTGGACGATTTACGTGCCGCTGTCGAAGCCGGCGCTTGCCACACTCTTACTGTTCTCTCTGGTAGCGAACTGGAACAGCTGGTTTGACGGACTGATTCTGATGAATAATCCGGATAACTATCCATTGCAGACCTACATACAGACCATTGCGGTTCAGCGCTCCTTCAGTATGATGACGAGAGAAGAGATTCAGCAGATGGCGACAATATCAGACAGAACCCTGCGGTCGGCACAGATATTTTTAGGTTCCCTGCCGATTGTTATGGTATATCCGTTCCTTCAGAAATATTTCGTGAAAGGTATCGTGTTGGGAGGAGTTAAGGGATGAGAGGAAAACAGGCATTTAACCCGTATCTGCCATCATGGGAATATATCCCGGATGGGGAACCGCATGTGTTTGAAGGCCGTGTATATGTGTACGGCTCACATGACCGTTTCAATGGCTTTGCATACTGTTTAAATGATTATGTTTGTTATTCGGCGCCGGTCGGTGATTTGAGCGACTGGAGGTATGAGGGCGTGATCTATAAAAAGACGGATGACCCTGTCAATCAGGAGGGCAGCATGTGTCTTTATGCACCGGACGTGGTTAAGGGGGCTGACGGCAGATATTATCTGTATTATGTTCTGGATAAGGTTCCTTTTGTATCGGTAGCCGTCAGTGAAAGCCCTGCCGGGAAATACCGGTTTTACGGCTATGTGCATGATTCGGAGGGGAGACGTCTGGGGGAACGGGAAAATGACCAGCCGCAGTTCGATCCGGCCGTGCTGATGGAGGGAGACAACGTCTACCTGTATACGGGATTTTGCGGTCCGGGAGACCGGACCCGGAAAGGAGCCATGGCAACGGTCCTGGGTCCGGATATGGTGACAGTGACAGAGGAGCCTGTGATTGTGGTACCGGGAAATTGCTACGGTGCAGGGACAGGATTTGAAGGGCATGAGTTTTTTGAAGGACCATCCATCAGAAAGTGTAAAGATACGTATTATTTCGTCTACTCATCGAGTCAGATGCATGAATTGTGCTATGCGGTAAGCCGGTACCCGGTAAAAGGCTTTACTTACGGCGGCGTCCTTGTAAGCAACTGCGATGATAACATTTCAGACGGAAAGCCGGCCGGTCTGCACACATATGTTCCCGGTAATAATCATGGCGGTATGGTGGAAGTTCAGGGGCAATGGTATATTTTTTATCACAGGCATACCAATGGAACCAATTTCAGCCGCCAGGGCTGTGCCGAACCGATTCAGATCCTGGAGGACGGCTCCATTTTACAGGCCGAAATGACCTCATGCGGTTTAAACGGAGGCCCCCTGGCCGGAAAAGGGGAGTACCCGGCTTACATTGCATGTAACCTTTTTTCTAAAACGATGGATAATGTCCATTTACTCCACCATGCAGGCTGGATCGATGGAAAGTATGCCAGGATTACACAGGATGGCCGGGATGGGGATAAAGAGCCGGGGTATATCGCGAATATGCAGGATTCCACGATAGCCGGATATAAATATTTTGACTGCAAAGGCATTACCAGGATATCTCTCAAAACAAGAGGCTATGGAAACGGCTGTTTTGAAGTAAAAACCGCATGGGATGGTGAGACTTTGGGAAGGATCCCGGTTGGATATTCCAATGTATGGGTGGTCAGCTCTGCCGCGATTGAGATTCCGGATGGAATCCATGCGCTGTATTACGAATTTAAGGGAGAGGGAGGCGCCAGCCTGGCCTCATTCACTCTGGAATGACGGGGGCGCGTATCTGGTGGACTGATCTGCCTGATCCTGATGTAATCCGGGTAGATGATACGTATTATATGTCAAGTACGACCATGCATTTTACGCCTGGCTGTCCGATTATGAGATCAAAGGACCTGGTTCACTGGGAAATCATTACTTATGTGTATGATATTCTGGAAAATTGTGATGAGATGACTTTGCAGAATGGAAAGCATGACTATGGACGGGGATCATGGGCCAGCTGCATCAGATATGAAGGCAATACGTACTACGCTGTATTTACAGCATACAATGCAGATAAAACATATATTTTTCAAACAGAGAGTATAGAAAACGGTCAGTGGAAGAGGTACATACTGCCGGGCATTTATCACGACATGTCCCTTCTTTTCGATGACGATGGTAAGGTTTACATGGTATATGGAAGCGGTGTGATCCGGGTGACAGAATTAACGGAGGATGCCCGTGCAGTAAAGCCCGGCGGTCTGAACAGGGTAATAATTCCTGAAACAGACGCGGGCGGGAGGGGCGGCCTGCCCGCCGAGGGCGCCCATATCTATAAGAGAAATGGAATGTATTATATTTTTCTTATTTCCTGGCCTCCCGCGCCCCTGCACTCAGGCAGAAGGATTGAGCTGTGTTACCGTTCGGACAGAATTGACGGAGAGTATGAGGGCAGAGTGGTTCTGGACAGTGATATGGGATTTCATAATATGGGAGTCGCACAGGGCGGAATCTTTGAGACTGCCGGGGGTGAGTGGTACTCTCTGCTGTTCCAGGACCACGGTTCCACAGGCAGGATTCCGGTGCTTGTTCCGGTTACATGGGAAGATGGCTGGCCGGTATTTGGCGACGGTGGAAAACTTCCGGATATGGGTACGGAGGGAGTTGAGAACGGAGGGACCGATGTGGTGAAATCCGATGATTTTGACAGCCGTGCGCTGGCAGTTCAGTGGCAGTGGAACCACAATTGTGATAACCGGTACTGGTCGCTTCATGAAAGACCGGGCTGGCTTAAGCTGACGAATGGTACGATCTGCCGTAATCTGTCGGATGCGCGTAATACGCTGACGCAGCGGACCTTCGGTCCTGTCTGTTCCGGCAGGGTTCTGCTGGATGTATCTGAGATGCAGGATGGTGATTTTGCAGGTCTTGGCGCTTTTCAGGATCAATACGGCTATGTCGGTGTTGAGATTGTGGATGGCTCGGCAAGGGTGATTATGAACAGAGCGCAGCCGGAACCATTTGAGCCTGCCAATATGTGCTATGAGACCGGAAAACCGGAGGTAACAGCAGAAAGCATACCGTTCGTGCAGCGGACGGTACATCTGCGTATTGATTTTGATTTTCGTGATATGGCGGATACTGCTGATTTTTATTACAGTCTCGACGGCAATAGATGGAACAGGATTGGGTGCAGGCTGAAACTGTCATACAGGCTGACTCATTTTGTGGGCTACCGCTTCGCGCTGTTCAGCTTTGCTACAAAAAAGACCGGAGGATCCGCATATTTTGATTATTTTAAGGTAACCTGAGAGGAGAGAACATGAAAAAAGCAGAAATTATAATCGATAAATACTTTTTGACTGGCGATGTGGATAAAAGAATATACGGTTCTTTTATTGAACAGCTGGGGAGGGCGGTCTATGGAGGAATCTATCAGGAAGGGAACAGTAATTCTGATGAGCAGGGATTCCGCAAAGATACCCTGAAACTGGTAAAGGAGCTTGGAGTTCCGATCGTGCGCTATCCGGGAGGAAACTTTGTCTCTGGTTTTCACTGGGAGGACAGCGTGGGTCCAAAAGCACAGCGCCCGGCAAGGACGGAGCTGGCCTGGAAGGTAATTGAAACGAATGAATTTGGGTTAAATGAGTTTGCAGACTGGTCCCGAAAGGCCGGAAGTGATGTTATGATGGCGGTTAATCTTGGCACAAGAGGTCCGGAGGAGGCGAAGAATCTGCTGGAGTACTGTAATTTTGAGGGCGGTACGTATTACAGTGATCTTCGAAGAGCTCACGGCTATGAGAAGCCGCATCAAATCAAGGTTTGGTGTCTTGGGAATGAGATGGATGGAACGTGGCAGATGGGTCATAAAACCGCAGGAGAGTATGGCCGGATCGCCTCAGAGACCGCACGGCTGATGAAGTGGCTGGATCCGGATATCGAGACCGTGGCCTGCGGCAGTTCCGGCCTGGCAATGCCGACGTTTGGCGAATGGGAATACCAGGTACTGGATGAGTGCTATCATGAAGTGGATTATCTTTCCCTGCACCAGTATTTTGGAAATCGCAGTGATAATACGCCCGATTTTCTTGCGGGATCGAAAGGAATGGATGATTTTATCTCAGGAGTCATATCACTCTGTGACGCGGTTAAGGCGAAAAAGCATGCAAAGAAAAGCATCCACTTATCCTTTGATGAGTGGAACGTATGGTATCACAGCAACGAACAGGATAAAAAGATCAGGCCATGGGAAAAGGCGCCCCACCAGCTTGAGGATGTATATAATTTTGAGGATGCACTTTTAGTGGGAAGTATGCTGATTACTCTTTTAAGGCATGCGGACAGAGTGAAAATTGCCTGCATGGCCCAGCTGGTTAACGTAATCGCTCCCATCATGACATCAGATACCGGAGCATGGCGTCAGACGATCTTTTATCCATATATGCATGCCAGTGCTTATGGAAGAGGAACGGTTCTGCAGACTCAGATTAAGGCGCCCGTCTATGAGAGTCAGAGCTATGGAGCCGTATCGATCCTGGACAGTGTGTGTATCTGGGATCAGCAGGCAGAAGCACTTACAGTTTTTGCGGTGAATAAGGATTTGACGGAAGACGCAGAAGTTACATGTGACCTTCGCCAGTTTGAAGGATACCGGGTGAAAGAGCATCTGGTTCTGACCCATGACGATCTGAAGGCGGAGAATACGGAAGCTGCGCCGGATACCGTCAAACCGTCGTGTTCACAGGCTTCCAGGCTGGATCATGGTAAACTTACAATGGTATTTGGCAGACATAGCTGGAATGTGGTACGTCTGGAAAAAGAAAGATGAAATTTAGATTAGTGGTAATGATACATTAGATTGAAAGCGGAGAAGAAATTCTTTCCCCGCTTTCGGCCTTTTTATTGCTTAAGCGTAGGCCGCCATGCTGTGCCTGCAGAACTGTCAGCACGGTCTGTGACAGTTCTCTATAGTCTTAAGCAGACACTCCATTTCCCGGATCCCATTTTGCTGCGATACAAGGATTGACTGGATAACCGGCTTCAGCTCCTGGCAGACCGGAAACTGAAGTGCGTTCCGGGACATCTGGATGGCGCCTCTGTGATGAGGGATCATTTCACGAATAAAATCTGCATTGATATCATTAGTGGAGCATGCATTTCTCATATCTTCAAACATGGTCTGTGTGATCTGCCTGCAGTGACAAAGGAAAAGCTCGATTTTCTGCTGCTGATTACAGAACATCTGACAGCGGCTCCGGATGGCTTCCATGGTTTCGATGCTTTTTGTCTGTTCTTTAATGATCGATAATGCGATTTCCTGAAGCGGTATCAGCGTGGTGTACTGCAGAATGTTGCAGGACATCTCGATCGCTGCCTTGTGGTGCGGAATCATCTGAACAATATAATTACAGGAGATGCTGTTAGTCAGTTTGGCACCGTTCATCTGCTGTACCATTTGATCCAGTATGTTGTGAAAGCAGGTTAAGTATTTGTCTGTTACGATACTCATCGGTTCTTGTTTTGTCATTCTTTACGCCTCCAATTCTATATAGGGTATGCAGAGGGGGAGGCGGATGATATCGAATCGGTTGCATTTTAGAGAACTTATTCTCCGTAAATTGCCAGTACTGATTGTAAACAGCTTCATAATTGTGTAGAATATTCATATACAGGAATCGGCGTTTCCGTTTTCCTGAAAGGCAGTGAAACACGCAGGAGCAGGATGAAGGCATACAAAAAGGAGGGGCTATGTGGAATTATACCAAATGTACGGCAAAAGACAGAATTGAAAAGTTAAACAGGCTGACAGAGGTCTTTCACGAGGAATCGGACTGTCTGGATTATCTGTCAGAAGTACAAAGCTGTATCAACAGCATTCAGACATCGCTGGTATTGCTGCAGGACGTGGATGCCAATATCATGATCGAGATGGACTATGTTCCGGTTAATAACTATTCGTTTCATGTGGTTTGTATCGAAGAAAACGGTATAAAAACAGCGGGGCGGTCATGTAAAAATATCGAACAGGCGGCTCGGCAGTTTCTGGCGAATATCAAATGAATGCTGACTTGCCATATCCGTCTTCCGGCGGCTCCTGATCGTGACATCAGGAGCCGCCGGTAAAGATAAGAGGCTGTAACTGCACTTCCTATTCCCATTGAAAGAAGCGGATAGATAGTCCGCCGCAGACGACGGCAATCACCGCCATGACAATGAGCGAGGCCATTCCGTTCTCTGCAGGAAGTCCCAGGGACGTGGCTTTTAACAGTTTAATGCCCTGGGTCAGAGGCAGTACATCCGCGACTTTCTGCAGGGCCGTGGGCATGACCTCATATGGCAGTGTGGCGCCGGAAAAGATCAGCATCGGGAAATAGAGTAAGCTGGCGAGAACACTTGCAATTTTAATATTTGGTGATACGCCGCCTACCAGCATTCCAATACTGAACATGGAGATCATAACGAGGAAAAACGTTCCGATAAACGGCAAAAAGGCTCCTTTCAGACTCATGCCAAACAACAGGGCAGAGACCAGATAGATCAGTACCAGCGCGATCAGGGAATAAATCATGTAAATGGCCACCTGGACCGACAGCAGAAGGAGGGGACTGGAAGGCGTGATTTTGAAGCGTTTCAGTATTTTCTTCTGACGGTAGTCGGAGATCACCAGAGGCAGGCCCATGACGCCGCCTGCACAGACCGCAATTGTGGATACCGCGCCGAAGGACTGTTCCAGAAACGTATAGTCCGCGCCGTCAAATGCCGGTTTCCCACCGTAGATGATTCCCAGCAGTATGACAACAACCACGGGCATGCAGACGGCAAAGATGATCATATCCATTCCGCGGAAGGAGAGCTTCAGTTCGGTTTTCAGCATTGTAAAAAATTTATTCATCTCCGTCAGCCTCCTCTCCCGTAAACCACAGATACGCCTCTTCCAGCGTTTTACCGGGACTTAAGGTGACTGCCTCAGCGGCTGTACCGCAGAATGCAAATTCGCCGTTCTTTAATATGCCGATTCTGTCACAGAGTTCTTCCACTTCATCCATGAAGTGTGAGGTTAAGAAGATCGTGAGCCCTCTGCTTTTTAACTCCTGAAGGCTTTTCCACACACTCCGCCTTGCTTTTGTGTCAAGACCGGTGGTCAGTTCGTCTAAAAATAATACCTGCGGGTCTGGTATTAATGCCAGTACTATAAAAAGCCTCTGTTTCTGGCCGCCGGACAGTTCACTGACGAAATTCGTTTCCTTTTCCCGAAGGCCGAACTGCTGCAGCAGTTTTCTGTAATCGGCGGGGGCGGCGTAGAGACAGGCTGTCTCTTTACACAGCTCATCCACGCGGATTTTATCCGGATAGTTGGCTTCCTGAAACTGTACGCCAACCTGCTGGAATAATTTTCTGCGGTCCTTTTGCGGACTCATTCCCAGAATCGAAATGCTGCCTCCATCGGCCTTTTTTGTGCCAAGCATACACTCGATTGCCGTACTCTTCCCCGCGCCGTTTGCGCCGAGAAGGCCAAAAACTTCGCCTCTCGATACGGTTAAATCGAGATTTCTGATCACATGCAGTGTGCTGTAGGACTTTGTAAGACCGGATACCTGAATCGTTGTTTGCATCTTCTTTTCTCCTCTCATTGTTGTGAGAAAAGAATAACACACAGATAAAAACTGGTGGGTAAGTGGAGGGTTTAAAAATTATTTAGCACATTCAAATAAGAAATCTGCCGGCGATGTGTAAGAGAACTGCCGGAGAGAGGACAGAATGAAAATATTAGTAGATGCGGACGCATGTCCGGTAGTGAAACTGGTGGAACAGACAGCGGAGCGGTATCAGATTCCGGTAGTGCTCCTGTGTGATACCAGCCATGTTCTCCAGTCTTCCTACAGTGAGATAAAAATCATAGGAGCAGGCACGGATGCCGTGGATTTTGCACTGGTGAATCAGTGCGCAAAAGGTGATATCGTGGTAACTCAGGATTACGGCGTAGCGGCTATGATTCTGGGGAAGGGGGCGTACGGAATCCATCAAAGCGGAAAATGGTATACCAATGAGAATATCGACCAGATGCTGATGGAACGCCATATGGCGAAGAAAATCCGTATGGGAAAAGGCAGGCACCATCTGAAGGGGCCGGCAAAGAGAACGGAAGAAGACGATGAACGTTTTAAAGAGTCTCTCTGCCGGCTGATTGAAGAGGTGACGCACGGCGGCTGAGCAGGCAGCCGGGAATTGGTACTCAGCTGCTGCGCGGGTTCTTTTTTAAAACTGCAGTCACCTGTTCCAGGATCATATTGACGGCAATTCCGGCCGCGATGATGATCCCGCCCCAGAGGGATGTGCCGGTATGATAGCTGCCGGCTGCACTATCCAGCAGGATTCCTGTAAACACCTGGCCGACAAAGACGAGCAGAGTCAGCTGAAAGCCGGGGATTTTCGGAACCGTGATATTTAACAGCATGACCACTATGACGCCGAGGGCGCCGCCCAGATAGATCCAGAGGCGGAAACTGCCTCCTGCGGAAGCAGTCACCGGCGTGCCGCTTATTGTGGCTGCGGCTAAGGCCAGGCCAACCGTAATCGGAAGCCCTGTCAGATGATTCACCAGCGATCCCTGCAGTGCACCGGTTTTTTCAGCCAGACGGGCGTTGGCTGTCCGGGACAGAACCATGGAGATGCCGGAGGCAAAGGAGATGGCGGCTCCCAGTGCGGCCGTTGTGACCGTGGTATCGAGCATCACGAAGATACCGAACACCGATAGACTCAGTCCGATCAATGCATACCGCGGAAGCGGCCTTTTTTCCATGCCGAATAATCCGGAACTGTCTATCACCAGAGATGTAACCGTCTGTCCCAGCAGTCCCAGTGCGATCACACTTGTGATGCTGATGCAGGTGAAGGCCAGATTTTGAAATACCGTTGTAAATACTCCGATTGCACCGCCGAGATAAATCCACCTGGGCCGGTGGGTCCAGACCGGTTTTCTGTTTTTCTGAAAGGCACAGAGCAGCAGTGCAAACAGGGAGCCGACCGCGTGGATAATGGCAGCAGCCGTGAACGCACTGTACTGCACGGACAGATTACCATTTACCGATATCATGACGGACAGAATAATACCATTGATCAGCGCTAAAAGTTGATACATGACAGTTCACCTCCTGATAAAAGGATACCAGAAGGAACGGGACCTTATGTAGGACATTTGTCACAGTGTTTTCCGCTTTTGCTGTCATAAAAAACGACCATAACCAGTGAAGTGAGGTGACCAAGTTGAAAAGACTCCCATTAAAAAAAGAATATACAGCCTGCCTTGCAGAATACGGTCTGCAGAATGTTCCCCCAAGTGCCTGCTGCTGCCTTCGGTTTGCGGCAGGAGAGGAGGTCCTTCGTGAAGGACATCCCATCGGATGGATTGCTATTGTCGTTGAAGGAAATGCAAAGGTGTGCCGCACTGCGCCGAACGGCAAGAGCCTGATACTCTGCTACAATATTTCACACGGTTTGATCGGTGAGATCGAACTGATGACAAGGCAGATGAACGCCACGTCTTCCGTGAAGGCGGTTACGGAGCTTGAATGCGTCGCGGTTTCTTACCAGAATTGCCTGGCAGAACTGAAAACGAATCTTGTTTTTTTAAATAAGCTGGGAACGGAACTGGCGGAGAAGCTGACTGCCAGTTCGGACAATTTCACCTCGACCGCGTTATGCACCGGCGAACAGCGGCTTTGTGCCTATGTGATTCAGAATTCTCACCGCGGCCTCTTTTGCGATACGCTGACGGATGTCTCCTGCTCGGTGGGGATGAGCTACCGCCATATGTTCCGGCTGCTGGGAAAGCTCTGTGAAGAAGGGATACTGGAAAAGAGGGAGAGCGGATACTGCATTGTGGATCAGGAGGAACTGGCGAGGCGTTCACGTACGGCCGCGGAGCTGTATCAGAGAGTTTAAATAAAACGAGATCTTTTCTGCCGCAGGCAAAACAGATCTCGTTTTATTCGTATACAGAAGTTGGCGTCAGCTCTCAGGTGAGCTCCCACGGTTCTCCGGTCTGCATTCCAGGGCTTCCGTGTCGGTTATAAACAGCCGGATCGAAGGAGAGATACGCAGCTCTTCCGGCGGAATACCATGTCCGATTAAGTATTGTCTGGCAGCAGGAAACTGTTTGAAAAGCAGCTCCTTTACATCAGCGGCACACTGGTCATAATCATGTTCTTTTAAATGCCTGACTATGGCTTCCGTAAAATGCATGATGACGCAGTCTAAGTCCGTTAAATTTCCGGAAGAGGCTTTTAAGGGATAACCCCAAAGGAAAAGGGAGTAGATCGTTTTATAAATTTCGCGTACACCGGTCAGATGGCTGTACTGACTGACAAAGATCAGATAATACCAGACAGAGAGCTCGCCTTGCCTTGTATTCAGGCACTCTTCCAGGAGTCCGGTCAGTTCTTCGATCCTGTCCTGGCTTAAGGAGGACAGAAAAGAACGTGTCACCCCGTCGCAGGAATAGATCAGAATCTCAAAGGACTGGACAAAGAAGGAGAGGTTACGGCGGATGGCGGGACTTTCAAAATCCGGGGGCTCGCAGGGGGTTCCCAAAGGGAAAATACGCGTCCCTTTTCCGTTTAAGGTACGGCAGACACCGGCCTGATTCAGGATTCTGATGGTTCGGCGCAGGGTGCTGACAGACGCTCCGTATAGCTGGGCCATCTTCTCATAAGACGGCAGAAACTGCATTTCCCGGTACTCCCCCATGTAAATGTCGTTGAGAATCCGGGAGGCGAGATGATAGCAGATCTGGGGCCGGCTGCGGTAGACGCGCCAGACAAAGGGGATCTGCGGCGGCCTGGGCCGGGAGCGTAAGATTGGTTCCAGGTTTTGCATAATTACACGGACGTCACTTCTCTGGTATTCCAGAAGCGTATTCCGGATGAGTTCCCAGTTCCCTTCAGACAGCAGGCTTCGCAGGTTCTTTAACCGCTGACGAACCAGAGCGGTATCGAAATGGATCGGGTGTGGCTCCATTCTGGCAAAGGGAAACCCCTGAAAGAGGGTAGTCTCCCAGAAGAGATTCAGCGCCAGTGGATTCTCCATTTTCTGCAGTACACGGCAGTAGAAATGGATCAGATCGTCGGCCTCCGCCCTCTCCTCCAGACGTGAAAGAACGTCAAGATCCTCCTCGTCCAGGCGCTTCAGTCCCTCTACCAGCAGTGGGATAAAAATGAGTTCAGAAGAGGCATAGAGATCGAAATACGTATCCCACCGTTCGGAAAAATAGTTCAGGATGTAGTCCGCTGCCTCCTGTCTGGTCTGCCTGAATATGACGGTGGTGGCCATGCCGTTGTGCATGGAGATGTAGCCTTCCGTGCGCAGACGCCGGAGGGAGACCTTCACTGTCTGCGCAGACACATTGAACTCACGGCAAAGGATATCGATAGAAGGAAGCGTATCCCCATATTTGTAATACCTGGAGTGGAAGCGTACAAGAAAGTATTCGTATATTAAATTTGAGTATTGACTATCATTGACCAACCGTTTGGTACCTCCGTTTTCACAGCTGTGTTTTTCTTTATTTTATCATTGCAGAGGCGATAATTCCATATGTCCGTTGAGTTTTTATATATTTTATGGTAATATGAAAGGAGCTTTTATGAACAAGGTTGCCGGCCGGATGATTGCCAGGAAGACGATCTGGATGAAAGAAGAATCCCAATGGGATTATTTCCGCAGAAGAACAGAGGGACAATCAGAGAGAGTTAGGGAGGAATCTGGTGATGACAGAACAGGAAAGAGAGTATGCCGCTGAGTGCAGCAGCCGGGAGACTGTGACGGCCGACTACGAGTACCATACGCTGATGAATCTGCTGAAGGTCAGTGTGAGCAAGCATCTTCTGGATGAAAGCTTTACGCTGGTGTGGGCCAATGAGTTTTATTACGATCTGATTGGGTGGCCGAAAGAAGAATATGAAGCGAATTTTCATAACCGCCCTGACCTGTATTACCAAAATGACCAGCAGCTGTGGGCGGAACTGGCTGGAACCGTCATGGCGGCACTGGAGGCACATGAGAGCGGGTATCAGCTGGTTACGCAGATGCGAAAGAAAAACGGCGATTTTGTATGGGTACATTTAACGACCCAGTTTGCCGATGAATACATAAACGGATATCAGGTTGCATATTCGGTAATGACCAATATAGACAAACTGGTAAAGATGCAGAAGGAACAGTCCGTGACTTACGAAAGCCTGCCGGGCTTCGTTGCAAAATACCGTATCGATGCGGATATGAACCTGACGCTTCTTTTTGCCAATTCCCGTTTCGTGGAGTATTTTGGCGAAGGAGATGAAGATAATCCCCTGTATCTGCGAAACATAGAGGATAACAGGGAGATTATTTCGAGATACAGGGAGGAGATTTTAAAAGGGGCCCCCGTTCATTTTGTGATATCCGCAAGATCCCGGGACGGCCAGAATATGTGGCTTCAGGTTAATGCCACCTGTATTGAGTGGCAGAACGGCTGTCCGGTTTATCTGGCAATTTTTATTGATATCACCGATGTCACTCAACTGCGGGAAATGCAGAGGAAGCTGACGGAACAGACGGAGGCGCTGAAGGATGCACTGGCAGTCGCAGAACATGCGAATCAGGCAAAGACGGATTTTCTGTCCCGTATGAGCCATGAGATCCGCACGCCCATGAATGCGATATTGGGCATGACGACCATTGCGGCTGCTTATATTGACGATCAGAGGCGGGTGGAGGACTGTCTGGAAAAGATCGGCTATTCCTCCAAGCATTTGATGGCCCTGATTAACGATGTGCTGGATATGTCGAAAATCTCCGAGGGCAAGGTCAGGATTGCTCATGAGGTCTTCGATCTTGAAACGGTGGTAGAGTCAATTTCTTCCATCATTTATCCACAGGCTGCTGCCAGGGGACTGACCTTCCAGGTGCCGCTGATCGATTTATCCAATACGGTTATGATTGGAGATTCCTTAAGACTGAACCAGATTCTGCTGAATCTGCTGTCCAATGCGTTGAAGTTTACGCCTGCCGGAGGTACGGTACGGCTTGAAATCCGCCAGCTCCAGAGGAAGGAAGACCGAATCCGTCTTCGCTTTACCGTCCTCGATACCGGGATTGGAATGAGCGATGCATTTCTGGAACGCCTGTTTGTTCCGTTCGAGCAGGAGGATAACCGTGTTGCCCAGAACTCCGGTGGTACCGGCCTCGGTATGCCGATTACGAAAAATCTGGTTACTCTGATGGGCGGCACCATCACTGTGAAAAGCGAAGTGGGAAAAGGAACCGTGTTTACGATAGAACTGGATTTTGACACACCTTTGGATAAAGACAGGGTGATCCCGCAGAAAACCCATGAGCTGGAGTCGCTTAAGGTGCTGATCACGGACGATGACCGGGACAGCTGCATCCATGCGTCACTGCTGCTGAAGAAAATGGGAATTCTGTCAGACTGGGTACTGACCGGACAGGAGTGCGTGGACCGGATTCGTCAATCCCATCAAAACGGCACGGACTATGACGTGTGCCTGGTGGATTTAAAGATGCCGGATATGGACGGAGTTGAGGTGGCGCGTAAAGTGAGGGAAGAGGTGGGCCCGGAGACGACCATCATCATTATTACCGCCTATGACTGGACGAATATTGAAACGAACGCGCGGAAAGCGGGCGTGGATATGTTTCTCACCAAGCCTGTTTTTGCCTCCACGCTATACAACGCCCTTCTCTCCGTGACCGGGATCGACAGGGTGGTCCGTGCGCCGGCGGAGAAGAAGATGCGCCCGGAACTGGCCGGCCGTCATGTACTGCTGGCGGAGGATAACGAATTAAACCGTGAGATTGCGGTGGAACTGCTGCAGATGGCGGGGGTTACGGTTGACTGGGCGGCGAACGGCAGGATCGCTCTCGATAAATTCCTGTCCGGAGGGGACTCCTATGATTTGATTCTGATGGATGTTCAGATGCCGGTAATGGACGGATACCAGGCAACGGCTGCGATCCGTAAATCCGCGCACGGGAGAGCACAGACAATACCGATTATCGCCATGACGGCAGACGCGTTTCACGAGGATATTGTGAAGGCGGAGGCGGCAGGGATGAACGGCCACCTGTCGAAGCCGATTGATCCGGATCTGCTTTATGAAAAGGTAGCGGAATATATAAGCAGTGATCATGCTTAGGAGCTGTTTCGCCGGACCAGCACAAAAGTCTGGCGTGTTGGAACAGATTACTTGTACAGGGTACACTCTTTTGTTATAATAGAAGGAACTGCCTATGGCTACCAGAAGAAAAGAGGAAATAAGATATGCCTGCAAAGCGAACAATTCTGATTGTGGAAGATAATGAAATCAACCGTATGATGCTGAGTGAACTGCTTTCATCAGAATACATGGTTCTGGAGGCGGAAAACGGCCAACAGGCGCTTGATGTCCTGGAGCGAAAAAAGGATGAGATTTCTGTAATACTGCTGGATATTACGATGCCTGTCATGGACGGATATACGTTTCTTTCGATTGCCAAAAAGGATCCGTCACTGGCCTCCATTCCTGTGATTGTCACGACTCAGAGCGACAGTGAGGCGGACGAGGTGGCGGCATTATCCCATGGAGCCACTGATTACGTGGCTAAACCGTATAAACCGCAGATTATCCTGCACAGGGTGGCGAGTATCATCCACTTGAGGGAGACGGCGGCCATGATTAACCAGTTCCAGTATGACCGGCTGACCGGTCTTTACAGCAAGGAATTTTTTTATCAGCGGGTAAGGGAGACTCTCCGTCAGAATTCGGGACAGAACTATTATCTCATTTGTTCGGATATCGTAAACTTCAAGCTGATTAACGATGTATTCGGCGTGGCCGCCGGAGACCGGCTGTTATGCGGAATCGCAGACATGTACCGGAGGTATGTGGGAGAAGGAGGGATCTGCGGCCATCTGGATGCAGACCGGTTTGCCTGTCTGCTGGAATTTGACGATGTATTTACGGAACAGATGTTTATCAGCGCCAATGAAGAGATCAACCGTCTGCAGAACGCCAAGAATGTCGCAGTAAAATGGGGCATCTATTCCGTCGGCAATCAGAACGTGACTGTGGAGCAGATGTGTGACCGGGCCCTTCTGGCGGCCCGCAGCATTAAGGAACAGTATGGAGTCTATTATGCCGCCTACGATGATAAGCTGCGTGATGAACTGCTGCGGCAGCAGGCCATTATAGACAGTATGGAAACGGCTCTGAAAGAAGGCCAGTTTTTGGTCTATCTCCAGCCGAAATACAGAATATGGGATGAAACCCTGGCGGGAGCCGAAGCGCTGGTGCGCTGGAAGCATCCGGAATGGGGATTCCAGTCGCCTGCGGAATTTATCCCGTTATTTGAAAAGAATGGATTTATCACAAAACTCGATCAGTTTGTCTGGGATAAAACCTGTTTTTATTTAAGGAAATGGGATGAGGAAGGTTATCCGCCCATCCCGGTCTCCGTTAATGTATCACGCGCAGATATCTACCATGCAGATATTGCGGATATTATGATGCGCACAGTCAGCAAATACGGCCTGACGCCTTCCCGGCTCCATCTGGAGATCACGGAAAGCGCCTACACGGAAGATCCGGGTCAGATCATTGAGACGGTGAGACATCTGCGGGAGCTGGGCTTTGTGATCGAAATGGATGATTTTGGAAGCGGTTATTCCTCTCTGAATATGCTGAATCAGATGCCGATCGATATTCTGAAGCTGGATATGCAGTTTGTCCAGAGTGAGACTGCGAAGCCCATGGATCAGGGGATTCTGCAGCTTATCATGGAACTGGCCCGCCGTATGCACTTAAGTGTGGTGGCAGAGGGAGTGGAGACAAAAACACAGCTGGATCGTCTGAGTGAAACCGGATGTGAGTATGTACAGGGATATTATTTCGCCAGACCGATGCCTGAGGGAGAGTTTGAAACGCTGATGAGAGATCAGGCGGATGGAAGCGAACTGACAGGCAGTGGAGCGTAGAAAGATAGGGGAAAGACCTGCATGTGTGATGCACTTTTGCAGGTCTTTTTTTGTGCTCTTTCTGAGAAAAAAGTGGATGGAATAACTGTAGAATGCTGTAAGAATAAGTTTTGCTAAAGCAATGATCTGTTTTTGACAGATGTTTTGTATTCAGTCGGAGACATAGCTGTGGCTTTTCTAAATGCTTTGGAAAAGGAATGGATAGAATCATAACCGAGGAGATCGGAAATTTGAGTAAAGGTGTACTGGTCTTCGCTGATCAATTGCTTTGCTTTATCAATTTTCAGTTTAAAATAAAATTGCATAATGGTATAGCCGGTCTCTCTTTTGAAGATATTTTTGATGTATGACTGAGAGAAATTTAATTCTCCGGCAATATCTTCTAACGATAACCGTCGGTATAAGTTGTTTTCCAGAATCCCAAGAATTGACTGGATTAACTCCTGGTGGGAGGAGAGAACGATGGGATCCGGGGAATCTGTAAAACGTCCGGTAGGAGCGGATAACTGAAGGACAGGAGAGCAGTGCCGCTTACTTCTTCCACGTATGATATCAATTAATAACTGTTCTAATAAATTTTTTATCATTTGCTCAGAACCAAAGGAAATTTCTGGAGAATGGATTAGCTTTTCCATTTCCATAACATCAAGGGGCCCCATATAGGTCTCTTTCCCGATCTGAAGTATTTCATGAATGAGGTAGCGTTGCTTATTGGTTACCGTATGGGTGAGTTCGTTAAAGAGCTCCATACAAGGTGAGGACGAAGAAAAACTGATTATGATGGAACTGGCAAATTTATCTTCTGTCCAAATTTTATGAAATTCATTAGGCTTGTGAAAAATGCATTCGCCCTGCTTTAGGTAAAGCTTTTTATTTTCTGCAGTTACTCCCACTGTACCACTGTCTATGTAAACAATTTCCCAGAAATCATGTGTTTCACCCTCAAAAGAGAAATATTTATTATACTCAAAATAGTGTAAGGTAAATATTTTATCTACTTGAAAAACCATCGGAAGTGTTGTGCCGGAATACCTATTATTCATGAGTAAAACGCCTCTTTCTTAAATTTGAATCAAGTAAAGGAAAATGACATTTAGTAAATGTCATTTATGCTGTTAGTTTAGCATATAATTATTAAAATGACAATTAATAAATGTCAACAACGAAAGAGAGAAGAGCATGTATGTATAAAAACCGTTCAAATAATGGATTGAATAATATATGTGGAAGTAAGATAAAAGAGATACGTAAAAGCCTTTATCCTAAAACCTCACAGAGGATGCTGGCTAATAAATTACAGATGGAAGGGCTGGATATTGATAAAAATGCAATTCAGAGAATAGAATCAGGGCAAAGATTTGTTACAGATATAGAGCTTAAAGTAATAGCTAAAGTTTTAAGTACGGATTACAGTCAGTTATTGGAAAATGATTAGGCGAACGGGATTATAAAAGATATTTTGAGAAAATGTGCAGGTGCAGTTTTCTCAAAATATCTTTTTTTTACGTTATAGTATCTTTTTTGACAAATAGTGAAACTGAATACACAAATACTTATGAAATGACATGGATGTATAATATGTGTATAAGAAAAACGGGGATATTCCTAAAAAAATAGTAATAATGATGGGAAATAGGCCTAAAACCCATCATAATAAAAAAAAATAACTAAATCAAGCTATATCATAAGAACTATAAATAAGGAGGATTTAAATTATGATTTACAGCATGGAAAACGATTTTTTAAAGGTAGAGGTAAATGACCAGGGTGCCGAGTTATGGAACATTTTTGATAAAAAGGATGGCGGAAGGCCGAGACTGTGGCAGGGTGAAAAAGTGTGGAACGAGAGATCACCGCTTTTATTCCCATATATTGGCTGCTTAAGAGACGGAAAATTTATCGAAGACGGCATCACCTATGAAGGCGCGCCTCACGGATTTGCCAAAACTGTGGTTCACCAGTTAAAAGAACAGGCAGATGACCATTTGGTCTTTGTGATTCGTGCTGATGAAAATACGCTTAAGCAGTATCCCTGGTCTTTTGAAATGGAAACAGAATACCGGATTTCGGACAACAGAGTGACCTGGACTGCGCGCATTACAAACACAGGGGAAAGCAAAATGCCGTTCAGCATTGGTATCCATACCGGTTATATGTGTCCGTTTGACAGCAAATATTCGGCTTCTGATTACGTGCTGCGCTTTGAGAAAAAGGAAAATGCCGTGCATTTACGCCACAATGGCAACGGTAATTTAACAGGAGAGGAAGTTCCGTTCCTGAATGGTGAAGATGTACTGACTCTGGATCATGAGCAGTTTCCCAATAGCTTCATGCTGGGAAATGTAGCCTCTGATTATATTCAGATCGAGGAGCTGCCTACAGGCCGTTACAGCAGAGTTTACTTAAATGGGGCTCCTGTAGTTGCATTCTGGGCACAGCCGGGCAGCGCGGATTACGTTTGTATCCAGCCATGGTATGGCGCTCCTGATTCAGCCGATTCCGATTATTCGCTGTTCAGTAAACGGGCGGCACAGAAGGCAGAGCCGGGCGAGACAAAGGAATACAGCCAGACCATTGAAATCGGAACTCTGTAAAGGAAGGAATAATATGATTACCAATATACCTACAGTAATGTATGATGATCCATCTGTTGAAACCAGCAGACGGGCGGCGGAATACAGGGGACAGTGGCTCTATTTTATCCTTAAAGCTATGAAAGATCATGGTTTTGATTATGAGGCAGTTGGAAGAAAGGGAATCTATGCATTAGGCCGTTCCAACAAAGCCGCTTTCCCGGATAATAATGATGTCAAGGATTTCGCAGGCGCGCTTTTAGCACCGGGGAGTGCTGAGCCTATGCAGATCGAGCCGGTTTCCGTTGACGAGGAGAAGGCGGCAGTATCCTTCGGCTACTGTCCGATGTGCAGCATCTGGCAGAAACTGACGGATGATCAGGATTTAATTGCCAACTTATGCGATATTGCCATGGAGGTAGACCGTGGTCTCTTATCCACCTATGAACACATGGAGCTTGTGTTAGATGGCGGCCGTATAAGCGCGGGCCATGATCATTGTGACTTCTGTGTAAAAAAGTGCTGACAGGGAGGCAACGGTATGAAACAGTATTGTATTGATGAAAAACAGGTGGAACTGATGAAGGGCGGTTTTCAGGATGTCGGTAAGTGGGTGTTTTATCTTTTAAAAGCGGCCCGTACAGCGAACATACCCTGGAGCGTACTGCAGGAGGGAATCACCAAAGTAGGAGCTTATGATGCGTATGCGTTATATCCGCGTACCAATGATTTAAAGGAGCTGGCGGCAGCAATCTGTGAATCGGATATGGTGAAGGCGTATGACGGAAGAATCGTGTCAGTGGATGACTACTCCATGAAGCTGGAGCTGTGCAGCAATCCGATGATTGAGATGGCGCAAAGCTGCACCGAAGATACGGCATTTTTGCAGGAATTAGAAGATGCATACTTCTGCGTTTTCCGCGGGATTTTTGAAACCTACGGACTGCGCTGCGAGATTGAAAAAACCTCAGCTTCAGCGTGCGGCTGCGCCGTTTTGACTGCCAGCAGAGAATAGACTGTAACTGGGGAGAATGATATGGATAAAAAAATAAGTATTGCAATTATAGGGCTGGGGGCCCGCGGACAGCATTACGCCCGCTGCTGTAAGGAATTTAGCGCAGAAGCGGAGATTGTAGCTGTTGCGGATATTATACCCGAACGGGTTGAACAGATGAAAGCAGAGTTCAGCCTGCCAGCAGAATGCTGTTTTACATCAGGAGAAGCGCTGTTGGAGCAGGAGCGTCTTGCCGATGTAATGTTTATCTGCACTCAGGACAGAGAGCATTTTGAACCGGCAATGAAGGCTATGAAAAAAGGGTACCACATTCTCCTGGAAAAACCGGTTTCTCCGTTTCCCGATGAGTGGAGGACGCTCCTTAAGACAGCAGAGGAATATAAAACAAAGGTTCTGGTTTGCCACGTACTTCGCTACACTCCTTTTTATCAGGAACTTAAGCGTGTAATCGACACAGGAATCATCGGTGAAATCGTGTCCATTCAGGCCATGGAATCGGTACTGTGGTGGCACCAGGCCCACAGCTTTGTACGCGGGAACTGGAGAAATTCTGATGAAACCAGCCCGATGATACTGCAGAAATGCTGTCATGATATTGATATTTTATTATGGCTTATGGGAAAGAAATGCAGCCGTGTCACTTCTATGGGGAATCTGTTTTGGTTTAAATCAGAAAATGCACCGGTAGGAGCGGGGGAGCGTTGTGTCGACTGTAAAGCAGGAACTGACTGCCCATACAATGCAGAGAAGATCTACCTGGAAAATGAAAAAACAGGAATATTAAAGGGGAATAACCAATGGCCCTGCGATGTACTGGTTCCGGAACCGACTCCGGAATCGATCAGGGAAGCAATCGCCAACGGACCATATGGCAGATGCGTCTATCACTGTGATAACAATGTAGTAGATCATCAGGTTGTTACGATGGAAATGGAAAACGGAGCGGTTATAGATTTGACGATGTGCGCATTTACGACTGGCTCCCGTACCGTTGATATCATGGGAACGAAGGGCGAAATCAAAGGTATCTTCTCTGAACATTCATTTGAAATTATACCATTTGGGAAGAGCCCGATCGTCTACAGCACCGAGCAGGTGTCGGATGGAATAAAGATGGAGTATGACCCGTATGATCACGGTGGAGGAGACAAGTACCTGATACGTGATATGATTGATTTACTGAAGGGAACCTCTGTGAAGGGGAATACTCTGACTACACTGGATAAGTCTCTGGAAAGCCATTTTGTTGCTCTGGCAGCGGAAAAATCCAGGGTACACGGAGGCGTGGTGGTCGAACTGGCTCAGTTTGTAAACGGAGATGCTGAATGAATAAAAAATTAACGGTTGCCATTTATGGAGCAGGTGCGAGAGGAAGTCACTATGCACGCTGCTGTCAGGAGTTTGCTGACGAAATTGAAGTAGTCGCGATAGCGGATCTAAAAGCAGAACGCGTCGCGGAGCTTGCAGAAGAGCTTCACATTCCCCGGGAAAACTGCTTTTCATCGGGGGAAGAGATGCTGGAAAAAGATCGCTTGGCTGATGTCATGTTTATTTGCACACAGGACAGGGAGCATTTTAAACCGGCAGTGGCAGCGATGAAAAAAGGATACCATTTACTGTTGGAAAAACCGGTCTCGCCCTTTGCAGAGGAGTATGGGGAATTATTGAGAGTATCGCGGGAGACGAATCGTCAGGTAATTGTATGCCATGTTCTTCGCTATACCCCATTTTACCAGAAGATAAAAGAGATTATTGAATCCGGTTCAATCGGAGACGTAGTATCCATACAGGCGATGGAATCGGTGCTATGGTGGCATCAGGCGCACAGCTATGTTCGTGGAAACTGGAGAAATTCTGAAGAAACCAGCCCCATGATACTTGCTAAATGCTGCCATGATCTCGATTTGCTTTTGTGGCTGAGTGGAAAGCGCTGTAAACAGGTTGCTTCCTTCGGCTCCCTGAAAGTCTTTAAGGGTGAAAATGCACCAAAGGAATCTTCCGAATACTGTGTAGACTGTAAAGTAAAAGAAAGCTGTCCGTATGACGCAGAAAAAATATATTTGTACAACGAACGTACCGGAGTAATGAAAGGAAATTGTCAGTGGCCCTGTGATGTATTGACGCTGGAACCAACGGTGGAAACGGTACGCAGGGCGATTGAAAAAGGGCCTTACGGGCGCTGTGTCTATCGCTGCGACAACAATGTGGTCGATCACCAGGTTGTAATTCTGGAGATGGAGGATTCTTCAACGGCAGATCTCACGATGAGTGCATTTACGGCAGGTTCCCGCAGCATTGATGTCATGGGAACATTGGGGGAAATAAAGGGAAACTTAGATGAGAATTATATTAAGGTGCTTCCGTTTGGCGGAAAAACGGTGAAGTATCATGCCGAGGATTTACTGGCAGGGCTTTCAATGGAATACGATCCGTATGGCCATGGGGGTGGAGATAAACGTCTGATTCGTGATCTGATTAATCTCCTGAATGGAAGCGGAGGGACGAGCTCGTCTCTGACCAGCCTGGAACGTTCTTTAGAGAGCCATTATGTGGCTCTGGCAGCGGAAAAGTCCCGGGTCTGCAGTGGCAGGCCAGTGGAGATGGAAAAATTTGTGGCTGGTTTTCACTCCCTGTAAACTCAGAGTTTCTGTAATGTTTAACAAAGAAGAGAAGGAGAAAAGATGTTGAAAAGAAAGGTTAGCTGTATAATGTCTGTTGTAATGCTGGCTATGGCGCTCAGTGGCTGTGGAAGTCAGAAGCAGGAAACTCCCGGATCCACCGCTGAGACGGAAAAGAAGGCTGAGACTACAGCAGTAAGTACCACAGATTCTAAGGAAAAAGTAAACCTGCGCTTCCTGAATATTTCTCCGTCGGATACGAGAGATAATTATTTCAAAGAGGTATTTGCCGCTTTTGAAAAAGAGACAGGAATTGCAGTCGAGTATGAAAGTACACCTCTTGAGACTGCGGCTAATAAGATAACGGTTATGGGCGGCTCCAATACCCTGCCGGACATCATTACAATGCCGGACAACTGGATACCGGACTATCGTTCTGCAGGGTGGATTATTCCTGTTACAGACTTCATTGAGCCGGAAAAAGACCTTTATACGGATGTGGTAAACAAAATTATCTGGGGAAATCAGCGTAAGCTGTATGGTGATGTCTATACCATACCGGATGGTCTGATGGTAAAAGGTATCTACGTCCGCAAGGACTGGTGTGACGAAGCTGGAATTACACTGGATTACGACTGGACGTATGATGATTACTTTGAGGTAAATAAGAAACTGACCGATGCATCCAAGAACCGCTACGGCCTTACATACCGCGGAGCGCGCGGCGCGTTTGATGTTATTATGAGTTATCTGCACACGTACACCGGGGGGTATACGTATGATGAGGAAGGAAACTGTCTTCTGAATAAGGACGAGGCGGTTGATGCATTTATTAAATTTACAGATATGTATAAAGATGGATATGCACCCAAGGAATCTATTAACTGGGGATTTACTGAGATGGTAAACAGCTTTTGCGGAGATCTGACGGGAACCTTTAACAACGACCCGGAGGTCGTAGCTATCTGCCAGTCAAATATGAAGGACGGAACGTGGGCAGTTATGCCAATGCCCCGCAGCGATAAAGACGGCAAGATTTACAATCAGGTTTCCTGTGGCTACAGCTATGCAATCACCTCCAGTTCCAAAGCGCCGGATAAGGCATATGAACTGATTCAGTTTATGAATCAGCCAGAGAATCATACGAATTACTGTAAAACAGCAGGCCAGCTTCCTGTTATAAAAGCCTGTGAGTCAGATCCTTACTTTGGCGAGGATGGACCATTTGCAGCGTTTATCTATCAGCTTAACAGCCCGAATCTTGTGGTTCCGGCAACCTTTGGTCCATTTGAAACGACTGATTTACAGCAGGGTCCCATGATAGAAGAAATACAGAAGTATTTAATGGGGCAGCAGGATGCACAGGCTGCGCTGGATTCCTTCTGCAATGTTATGGAAGAGCGCATGAAAACGTATCTAAAAGATAATCCTGGGGCAACAGTAGAAGAACCGCGAACGATGCAATAGAAAGAGCGGACCGCCTGCGTAAGCGGACGGTCCGCTTTTTAAGAACGAGAAGAGAGGAGCGACTGTTTATGTTCGTTGGACATGAAAAACCTGCTTTCAGAAAGAATAAGAGAAAGTGGGAACCGTATCTGTTTCTGGCTCCGGTCTGCATTTTGCTGCTGTTGATGTTTGGCCTGCCCTTGATTAATAGCGTCATCATTTCCTTTCGGCAGTATAAGCTGACGAATCCCAATAATACCGGTTTTTGCGGATTGGACAACTATAAAAAAGTCTGGAACAAGGATTTGCTGAAAATTACGATCAATACGTTGGAATACGTAGTGGTGTCGGTAGTTGGACAGTTCCTGCTGGGCCTGGTTCTGGCTCTTGCTTTAAAAGATAATTTTCGTGGACGCGGAGTCTACCAGTCAATTGTTTTTTTACCATGGGCGTTTTCTGCATTTGTTGTAGGTATTATTTTCCGATGGTCCTTTAACGGAGAATATGGAGTGATTAATGATTTATTATATAATAAGCTGGGAATTATTTCTGAAAAAATTGCCTGGCTTGGTACTCCGGGCATATCGCTTCTGGTGGTGATTATTGCCATGATATGGACGGGAATTCCGTTTTTTGCAATGATGATTCTTGCCGCTCTGCAGTCTATACCAGGTGATGTTTATGAAGCTGCTTCCATGGATGGCTGTGGTTCTATAAAGAAATTTTTTTGTATTACACTTCCTTATATCAAACCAACGGTTATTATGACGGTTTTGCTTCGTTCGATCTGGATACTAAATGCCTTCGACCTGATCGTTGTTATTACAGACGGAGGACCGGGAGGCAGTTCACAGACGATTCCGTCATATATGTATAACCGTGCATTCAGTACCTATGATCTTGGAATGGCCGCGGCGATTGGAAATATGCTGATGGTTGTAATGATGATATATGTGGCAATTTTCCTGAAAACTACGAATTACAGCAAGGCAGGTGATATGTGATGATAAAGGGAATGAACTGGAGAAAAATGCAGAGAATACTAAAACGCATTGGACGGGTTGCTATACTGGCCTTTTTTCTGCTGCTGGTTGTCCTGCCTGTCTACTGGATGGTAATTACGTCTGTGAAGGATAATGCAGAAATTATTAATGCGCAGACGGTCACTTACGTTCCTCATTCGTTTACGCTGGATAATTATAAGAATTTATTCGTTCAGCTGAGTTACGGGAAATTTTTGAAGAACAGCCTGATACTATCAGTCTCTACGGGAGTGGTTGTGACGATACTTTCCGTTTTGGGAGGATATGGATTTGCACGGTACCAGTTTAAGGGAAAAGGCATGATTCTTGTGTTCTTCCTGGTAACCCAGATGATTCCTGCCATTCTCGTTATGATTCCGCTTTATACGATATACTCTAAGATGGGGCTGGTGGATACCAGAATGGGACTCTTTATCTATTATATGATTGTCAATCTACCGTTTTGTGTTATCACCATGCGCAGCTTTTTTGAAAGGATTCCGTATTCGCTGGAGGAAGCGGGGCGCGTGGATGGATGCGGAAGATTACAGGGACTTATCAGAATTGTGCTTCCAATCATGTTCCCGGGAATTGTGGCGGTTTTCGTATTTGCATTTATCGGGTCTTGGAATGAGTTGATTGCCAGTACTATATTTACGAATACCAGTAACATGTGGACCATACCGGTAGGACTAAAGTCGCTTATCGGTAAAAATGAGGTTCAATGGGGAGAGTTGATGGCAGGCGGTGTCCTTGCACTGATTCCAACAGGTATTATGTTTATTCTTGTACAGCGGTTTGTAGTAGAAGGCCTTACCTCGGGTGCAGTTAAGGAATAGGTTTATCCTATGATAAAAATCTGTACAAAGGGGCAGAATAAGTATATAATGATAATGCTTATCACAAACGCTGGAGGAATCAATTATGACATTTACTTACCCTGCTGTTTTTACGCCCCATAAAGATGACAAAGGATATCATGTGGAATTTCCGGACTTACAGTGCTGCGAGGCCGATGGACCGGATCTGGAAGACGCGGTGGAGCATGCGAGAGAGGCAGCGTATAACTGGCTCTATCTGGAGGTGGAAGAGGGAACGTACGAATTTCCCAATCAGACTCACCCGGAGGACATAAAGCTGGAAGAGGGAGCCTTCCTCAAATATATTATGGTCACTATAAAGCTCCTGCCCGATAACGATTAAAGTGATACGATTTGCCCGGAAAAGTACCGGACAGTTTATAAAACAGATGGCAGCCGAACGTTAGTTCTGATAACGGACGGCTGCCATCTGTTTGTTTCACAGGATGTTCAAACTTATTAAAGGTTCATTAAAGGTTTCTCCGGTATGATCTTCTTAAGAATAATACGGATGCCGATGAAGCATCAAAAGGAGGATATTATGGAGGAAGCAATTGTAACCAGACCAATCGAAAAAAGGAGAATATGGGCATTTCTGGCAGCGTTCATGGCGGCAGTGCTGCTGCTGTTTCTGAATGTACCTGCCGCGTATGCAGCCGAGGGACTGAAGCTGAGCACGGATTATCCCGGTATATCCGTAAAGCCGGGAGACAATTTAAATATCCCTGTTAAACTGGATAATGATACCGGCGCCAGCTTAGATGCGAACGTGAAAGTATCCGCCATGCCCGACGGCTGGGAGGGATATCTCCAGGGCGGAAATTATCAGGTAAGCCGGATCCATGTAAAGAACGGCGGGGACGGAGCGTCCATGACGCTTCATGTAACGGTGCCGAAGGAGCTGACAGAGGGGACTTACACCGTGGAAGTTGGAGCATCCACAGAGAGCGGTCTCTCAGATACACTGTCCATCTCTTTCCTTGTCAATGAGATGAAGGCGGGAAAAGGAAGCTTTACGTCAGAGTATCCGCAGCAGGAAGGGACTGCCGGTACTAATTTCAGCTTCAGCACCACACTGATTAACAATGGACTGAAGAGCCAGTCCTACAGCCTTTCTTCCAATGCACCGGCAGGGTGGAATGTGAGCTTCACACCAACGGGAGAGACCACAAAGGTAGCAGCGATCGAGGTGGAATCCAGCACCAGCAAGGGAATGACCGTGTCCGTAACGCCGCCGGAAGGAGTACCGGCAGGTGAGTATGACATTTCCTGCAGCGCGGTTTCCGCGGAGGAGACGCTCAGCACGGATTTAAAGGTGGTAATCACCGGCAGCTACGGCCTGAAAGTGGGAACGCCGGATGGGCGTCTGAGCTTTGATGCCTATGCGGGAAAAGAATCGGATGTAACCTTAAACGTGACGAATACAGGAAATGTGGATTTGCAGGACGTATCCTTAAACTCTTCCCTGCCATCCGGCTGGACTGTAACCTATAATCTGGAAAATAACGTGATCCCGTCCATTCCGGCCGGCTCTACCACCGAGGTCATCGCCCACGTAAAGCCGGGCTCAGAGGCCATCACCGGTGATTACGTGAATACATTTACAGCAAAATGTGAACAGACGCAGTCCAGTGCAGATTTCCGTGTGTCCGTGAAGACCAGCACCATCTGGGGAATTCTGGCGGTAGTGATTATCCTGTGCACAGCAGGAGGTCTGGGCTACGTATTCCGTAAATACGGCAGAAGATAGCTGAAATGGCTGTAATGCCGGAAAGGGGTCATTGTTATGGACATTGCTGAACATTATGAAGATGAAATGATAATACGGACAGACCACCTGACCAAGATCTACGGGGAAAAGAAGGCGGTCAGCGATCTGTCCCTGGAGATCCGCAAGGGCGAGATCTTCGGCCTTCTGGGGCCCAATGGAGCCGGAAAGACCACCACGACTCTGATGCTTCTGGGACTGACGGAACCTACGGCCGGAAGCGCCTGGATCGATGGGAAAGACTGTACGAGACAGGCTATCGAGGTAAAACGGATGGTGGGATATCTGCCTGATAATGTAGGCTTTTATTCCGATATGACCGGCCGGGAGAATCTGCGGTTTACCGGGCAGCTCAACGGGCTGCCTGGAAAAGTCATCGAGGAGCGGATCGACGATCTGCTTCAAAAGGTGGGAATGACAGAGGCGGCGGATCAGAAGACGGGGACGTATTCCCGGGGGATGAAGCAGCGTCTGGGTATCGCAGATGTACTGATGAAGGATCCTAAAGTGGTGATTATGGATGAACCGACTCTGGGTATCGATCCGGAAGGGATGAGAGAGCTCATGTTCCTGATCCGGAGTCTGGCAGAGGAAGACGGCAGGACGATTCTCATCTCGTCCCACCAGCTCTACCAGATTCAGCAGGTTTGTGACCGCGTGGGACTGTTTGTGGAAGGTCAGCTGATAGCCTGCGGAAGAATCGAGGATCTGGCCAGTCAGATGCGGCGGGAAGGCCGCTATGTGCTGGAGGCCGGGGCAGTACCCGACGACAAAGGGTTTAAAGAGCTTTTGGAGCACCTTGGAAATGTGGAAGAGATCGAACGAAGCGGAGACTTTTACGTAATCTATTCCAGTTCGGATTTAAGCCGTGAGTTAAACCGGAAGGCACTGGAAGGCGGCTACAGCCTGTGCCATTTAAGACAGCGGGGAAATGATCTGGATGAAATCTACCGCACATATTTCGAGAAAGGGGAGAAGAGCAATGGCAGTCTCAATCAAAGGAAAAACAAAGGCTTCCTTACTTTCGGCAGAGAACAGCGCCAGGGAGAGGCATGACGGCACAGGCGGGAGCCTGCGTACGGGAATGAGCGGTATGGGAGCCCTATACCACAAGGAAATGTCAGACCACATTCACAGCAAGCGGTTCCTGATCGTGCTGCTCTTAATCCTTTTAACCAGCTGTGCCAGTATTTACGGAGCTCTCTCCAGTCTCACCCCGGAGCAGGCAGCAGACTCCGGATATATCTTTTTGAAGCTGTTTACCTTAAGCGGGAAGTCAATCCCCTCTTTTACCTCATTTATTGCTCTTCTGGGGCCGTTTGTGGGGCTGGCGCTGGGCTTTGACGCCATTAACAGTGAACGTTCGGAAGGAACCTTAAACCGTCTTGTGGCCCAGCCTGTTTACCGGGATGCGGTCATTAACGGCAAATTTCTGGCCGGAGCGGCCATAATCTTTCTGATGGTCTTCTCCATGGGGCTGATCGCCGGAGCGGCAGGACTGCTGGCGACAGGGATTCCGCCTTCCGGTGAGGAACTGGGACGGGTAATCGTTCTGCTGTTCTTTACGTCGGTGTATATCTGCTTCTGGCTTGCACTGTCCATCCTCTTTTCCGTTCTGTGCCGCCATGCGGCCACGTCGGCTATGGTAGTGATCGCACTGTGGATATTCTTTGCACTGTTTATGACGCTGGTGGTAAGCATGGCAGCCAATGTGCTTTACCCTGTGGGACAGACGGCCACCGCATCACGGATTCTGGACAATTACAACTGCCAGATGAGTTTGAACCGGCTTTCCCCGTATTACTTATACAGCGAGGCGGTATCGACCATTATGAATCCCCAGGTGCGCTCCACCAACATCATTCTTCCGCAGCAGCTATCGGGCGCCATCAACGGATACCTCTCCCTGGGGCAGAGTATGCTGCTGGTATGGCCGCACCTGACCGGGCTTCTGGCCTTGACTGCGGTAGTGTTTGCCATCTCCTATATCAGCTTTATGAGAAAGGAAATACGGGGGCGGTAGGGCGGCAAGTCGCTGTTTTTCGTATCTGTTTTGTGAATTATCTGTTAAATCCACCGGTGTTCTCTTGCTTTCTCGATTGAATTGAGAGAGAATACAGGTGGATTTTATCGTTTTAAGGAGATGAAGACAATGCGTGTCCTGATTGTGGAAGACAACATGCGGCTGGCGGAATCCATCCGCGACATCTTAAAACACTGGTACGACTGTGATATCTGCGGGGATGGGAATACGGGGTATTTTCTGCTTACGGATGGCGGCTATGACGCGGCTGTCCTGGATCTGATGCTGCCGGGAATGGACGGGATCACACTGCTCAAAAAGGCCAGAAAAAGCGGCTGTTTTGTTCCGGTGCTGATTCTTACCGCAAGAAGCGAGACGGAGGACCGGATCCTGGGGTTAGAGAGCGGAGCCGATTACTATCTGACCAAGCCCTTTGACATGCAGGAGCTTCTGGCTGTGATGAAGACCATCTTAAGGCGCCGGGGCGAGATGATTCCGGAATGCTTAAATCTGGGAAATATCTCGCTGAACCAGGCGGATTATACGCTGAAGGGACCGGAAAAAAGCATCCGCCTGGGGAAAAAGGAATACGACATACTACGGATTCTGCTGGTGAACCGCGACATGGTGGTCTCCAAGGAGACACTTCTGTCGAAGGTCTGGGGCAGCGACGGCGAGGCCGTTGATAACAATGTGGAGATCTACATATCGTTTCTGAGAAAAAAACTGGAGTTTTTAAAGGCGGACGTGGTAATCGTGACGATCCGCAGGCTGGGATACCGGATCACGGAGAAGAACGGAGGAGGACTGGAATGAAGGAGATAAGCAGGCTGCGGCTGAAATTTATCTGCTATAACATGCTGATTGTAACGGCGGTGATCGGAATTACCTTCTGCGCGGCTGCGTTTATTATGGAAAAACGGGTCGGCGCCCAGGGCAGGCAGGCGCTTGCAAAGGTCGTGTCGCAGGAGGAGCATCCTTTGATTTTCACTACCATTTCACCGGCTCAGATTCCGTATTTCTCCGTTATAGTGGGGGAGGATGGCATGGTAACTCCCTGGGAAGGCGGTTACGAATCGTTTCCCGGACAGGATTTTCTGGAGCAGATGGCATGGTTAAGTATGGCCGGTGAGGAGGACATGGGAATCTTAGAGGGGTATCATCTCCGGTATCTCCGTGTCAGCCGCCCAACCGGATATATGATTGCGTTTGCAGATACCTCGTATGAGGATTCGCTGCGGAGCGGAGTTATGAAGTATGGTGGTCTGGCCTGTGCCGGGATCTGGCTTGGGTTTCTGGTTCTCTCTTATTTCTTTTCCCGGTGGGCGGTTAAGCCGGTAGAAGAATCCATACGTATGCAGAAACAGTTTGTGGCCGATGCCTCCCATGAACTGAAGACGCCTCTCACCGTAATCACGGCAAACACCGAACTGCTTTCTGAACAGTACACAGGCATATCCGCGGAGGCGGATAAATGGCTGGAGCACATCATGCAGGAGTGCAGGGAGATGCGTTCTCTGGTGGAAAGCCTGCTTATGCTGGCAAAGAATGATGCGCTGACGCAGAAAAAGGGCACCTTTTCTGTCTTCAGCTTAAGCGACCTGGTGATGGAAAAGGTGCTGACCTTTGAGCCTGTTTTCTACCAGGAGGAAAAGCAGCTGGAGTACCAGCTGGATGAGGAGGTGCAGATGCTGGGAGACCCGGAACAGATGGGACAGCTGATCAAGGCCCTGCTGGACAATGCGGTGAAATACTCTCTTCCCAAAGGAAAGACAGTGGTTAAACTGGAGACAGCGGGCAGAAGGCGGATCAGACTTTGGGTGAACAGCCAGGGAGAAGCCATACCGGAAGATAAACGTTCCCTGATTTTTCGCCGTTTCTACAGGGGAGACAGCGCCAGAAGCAGCTGCAGCGGCTACGGGCTGGGGCTTGCCATTGCTGCGGAGACAGCGGGAAAGCACAGAGGCAGGATTGGGATGGAGTATCGGGATGGGATGAATTGTTTCTATGTGAGACTCAACTGTCACAAATCATGCAAACGATTGGGTAAAAATATTGGAAAATTTGATTAAAATATGATACACTGTCTATAACGTCATCATGAAGATGAAGCTTAATACCATGAAGGATATTGCACCGCTTTGCAGGTGCTTTCTTTCGTGGCTTTTTTTAGTTCGGGTGATATGGCCGGGGACCGGAAGCCTCTTCATAATCGCCGCAGTAAAGACAGCTGGGAAGGATATCAATACGGGAAAGATAAGATGGAGGAAGCAATGAGATTAAGAAAATCAGCATATTTTATGTTTGGGGTCATGGCAGCCGTATTCCTGGCCACCGGATGCGGGAGTCAGGAAAAGTCGGCGGCGGAAGCAGTTCAGACAACAGAATCAGCGAAATACGCGGAACAGACCAGCGAGGAAGGAAACGGAGCTGCAAAAGACAGGACGGAACAGGGCCATCTGGTGGAAACACTTAAGCTGGCGGGAGGGACAGACTGGGGCGTTCCCAGTCCATATTTGAATGCCTCCCGCGGACCGGGGAGCGCTAAGATGAACCTTGTGTTTGCAAGCCTGATTGATGAAGATGAAACAGGGGATATTCCATGGCTGGCACAATCCTGGGAAATAAACGGCAGTGACTATACCTTTACCCTGTTTCCGGAGACGAAATTTCACGACGGAACACCTTTGACAACAGAAGATGTCGCCTTTACCATAGATTATTTCAGGGAACACCCGCCGGTATCCAACCCGCTGGGAGCCGGGGACAGTTTTCTGATCGATCACTATACCGTTGTGGATGACCGCACAATTACGATTTCGGTGAAGGAATCGGCAGCAGACACACTGTCCAGTATAGGTTCGTTTGTAATAATACCAAAACATGTGTGGGAGAAGGTGGAGGATCCGAACACGTATACGGGAGACGGATATTTAACGGGGAGCGGAGCATACCGGTGCACAGCCTATGACGGGGCATCCGGCAGCTATGAGTTTACGGCGTTCGACGATTTTAGGGGCGGAAAACCGGCAGCCGACCGTGTGCTGTTTGTTCCGGTCAGCGATGCCCTTCTGGCATTTGAAAATCATGAGATTGACATTACCGGCATGCCGGCCGATTTGAAGGATAAATACTTAAGCGATTCCGGAATCGGAGTGGTGGAAAAGGCCAATGACATGGGGTATAAGCTCCTGATTAATTTTGAAAAATGCCCCGGTTTTCTCGATCTGGACCAGAGAAAAGCGGTGTATGCGGCCCTTGACCGCCAGGCGGTTGTGGATAAGGTGTTCAGAGGAGCAGGAAGCGTAGGAAGCGCAGGGTACGTACCCCAGGGAAGTCTGTACTTCAATGACCGTTGTGTGACCTATCCATACGATCCGGAAAAAGCAAAGGCCGCACTGGAGAGTAAACAATACGAGGTGACGCTTCTGGCAGCGGACAGCGGTTCGGATGTGGATATAGCAGAGCTTTTAAAACAGGATCTGGAGGCAGCCGGAATGAAAGTAACGGTTACGGCCTTTGATTCTGCAACCCGTGATGAGAGGGTAAACGCGGGGAATTATGAATTTGCACTGGTAGGCAATGGCGGCTGGGGGAATAATCCTCCGAAGTATATGCGGACCATCTTTTCCGATCTTTCAAAGAATAAAGGCGGTAACCCTCACAGCATGGGGCCGATTGGTTACAGTAACAGTGAGATAACGAAGCTGGCAGAGGAACAGATGAAGGAGGTGGACTTTGAGGCCCGTAAACAGATGTTTAAAGATCTGGAATATCTGGTCAGTGAGGAGATTCCGCTGATCGTCATAGCGAATCAGTCTTCCTACTCCATGTACCGCAGGGATTATTACGATGGCTGGATGAAGACGTATGCATATCAGCAAACGGAGCAGAACCGCCTGTCTTTTATGGAGAGATAAAAAGTTTATGAAAAGACGAGTCCTGTGCATGATTGGCACCTTTCTGGTCATTTACCTGTTTAATTTTTTTCTGCCGCGGATGATGCCGGGAGATCCGCTTTTGTATTCCTCGACGGTCTCGGGAGAAGATATGGATCTGGAGTATTCGAAAGAACAGCTTGACCAGATGAGGGCCTATTACGGCCTGGACCAGCCGGTTTTTACGCAGCTGGTCCAGACTGTGAAGAAAAATCTTAAGGGAGATCTCGGGCTGAGTATCCATTACAAGAAGCCGGTAGCCGCCGTTCTCAGGGAACGTCTGCCGTGGAGTCTTTCTGTCATGGGAGCGGCGTTAATCCTGAGTCTGGCAGCCGGTACGTTCCTGGCGCTGCTGGGGATGCAGAAGAAATGGATTGATCGAACGGTTTTTAAGATTCTGTCCGCTCTTACGGAGATACCTGCCTATTTAATTGGTCTGCTGCTTCTGTTTCTGGCAGCAGCAAAGATTTCGTGGCTGCCGTTATCGGGCGGAGCTGCTGCCTTTGCCAGATATGAGACAAGTGGAGAAAGAGCGTGGGATCTCATTTCTCATGGCCTTTTGCCGGTGCTGTCCCTCGTTATCGCGCTGTTTCCCGGATTTTACTTTACGGCCAGGGCCAGCTTCCTGGAAGTGATGGCGAAACCATATCTGCTGAATGCAAGAGCAAAAGGGCTGAAAGCGGGAAGAATCCGATGGAGCTATATATTCAGAAACGGTATGACGCCGATCGTGGTACGCTTTTTTTTGAATGTCGGAACTGCAGTAGGGGGTACGCTGCTGGTTGAAAATGTATTTGCCTACCCGGGGCTGGGGCTGGTGATGCGGGAAGCAGTTCGGTACAGGGACTATATGATGATCCAGGGTTTTTTTCTGATGTCGACGGTCCTGGTGCTTACCAGCCTGTTTCTGGCAGACGTACTGAACGCGGAAATCGACCGGGAGGACCTGAAATGAAACGAATCAAAAGATATCTGTTTCTCTTATTCCTGCTGGCAGCCGTCTGCCTGTATGGTCTGACGCTGTATCCCCACAGTCCGGTTAAGTCTTCAGGAACCTCCTTAGAGGCTCCTTCGGCTGTTCATTTTCTGGGAACGGATAACCTGGGAATCGATATTTTTGCCCAGCTGGCAAAAGGATTCTATTTAAGCATGATGACCGGGGTGACGGCGGCTGTCTGTTCCTTTGCCGCAGGCGGAGTGCTCGGTGTATGTGCAGGATACTGCGGGAGAAGGACAGATGCGGTTATCTCATTTTTTACTAACGTATTTCTGTCTGTTCCACAGCTGCCGGTTATGATCGTGATCGGAGCCTTCTGGGGACAGAGCACCTGGAACATCATCCTGATCGTATCGGCATTCTCCTGGGCTTCTATTGCAAAGCAGGTACGTGCAAAGGTGATGTCTGTCAGGAACAGGAACTATGTGGTGCTGGCCAGGAGTTATGGAGCCGGTCCCTGGTATATTGTGAGAAAGCATATGCTGGGCGAGATATTTCCGCTGCTGTTAGTCAATGCGGTTGCAGTTACCGGCAGGACGATTATTCAGGAATCTTCCCTGGCGTATCTCGGCCTGTCCGATCCGCTTGCAAAGTCCTGGGGGCTGATGATACAGAATGCTTCTTCCTTTACGGGCATCTATTTTACCGATTACTGGAAATGGTGGCTGATTCCGCCGGTGGCAATGCTGGTATTTACGATTTTCTGCTTAAGGCTTTTGGCTCAGGCTCTGGAGGAGTGGCTGCTGCGTGACAGATAAGCAGACGGGAGAACAGGAAAGAGGGAAGCAGAGTAAAACGATATAGGAAAAAAGAGGAAACTATGAAAGAGATTCTGAAGGTGTGTGACCTGACTGTGAAATATCCCGGCTTTACACTGGAACCCTGCTCCTTTTCCATGGAACAGGGGGAGATTCTGGCCGTGGCCGGAGAGTCGGGAAGCGGCAAGACTACGCTGGCCAGGGCATTATCCCGCCTGCTGGATGAGGAAGCGGCAGTGAGGGGTGAGGTTGTCATGGCCGGCAGTTCCCTGTACGAAATGAAAGAGAAGGACGTTCGCCTGGTACGAATGGAGACCTTTTCTATTGTCTTTCAAAATTCAGGGGAATGGCTGAACCCTGCCATGAAGCTGAAGGAACAGCTGCGGGAAACTCTGATCAGAAAATACCCGGTCAGAGAGCACCGGGATCGCATGAAGGCGCTGATGGAGATGACGGGGCTGGAGGAGGAAGACCTGGAACGCTATCCGGATCAGCTTTCTGGAGGGATGGCACAGAAATTTTTGCTGGCCAATGCCATGGCACTGGCACCTGCCCTGGTGATTTTAGATGAGCCTACCAGTTCTTTGGATGCGGATTCCAGAAAATCATTTATAGAACTGATCCGCAGGATCCGCGATGAATATGGGACTGCATTTCTGCTCATTACCCATGACCTGCGTTTGGCGAAGGATTTAAGCAGCAGGATTCTCATCCTGTATGGAGGCATGATAGTGGAAGCGGGAACGACGGAGCAGATTTTGGGACACCCGAAACATCCGTATACACAGGGACTTTTGAGGGCTTCCATGGATCTTAATCTCATGAAGGATATCTGGGGAATCAGGCCGTCGGAAGAAGACGGTCAGGGCGGCTGTCCGTTTTTCGGAAGATGCAGCCAGAAACTGGATATCTGCCGGACGAAACGTCCGCTTCTCACACCGCATGGCGGGGGAAGGCAGGTGGCCTGCAACCGGGGTGGAATTGTCACTTTGATGGAGGCACGGCACATTGGGAAATGGTATGGAAAGCAGGAAGTAATCAGAGATGTCAGTCTGGAGATAGAACACGGGGAGTTTATTTCCCTGGTGGGGAAATCTGGGGTGGGGAAGACCACACTTACCAGAATTCTTGGCGGATACACGGATGAGTTTATGGGGACGGTACTGTTTAACGGTGAAACAGCGGATTATCAATCGCTCCATAAAAGCAGACATGGGGTGCAGATGATATTTCAGGACAGCAATCAATCGGTGAATCCGTCCATGACTGTTCGGGAAGCGGTAAGCGAGCCGCTTCTGCTGTCAGGCGGGGAGAATGCAGATATAGGGAAGGATCGGATCAGACAGGCGCTTCAGGATGTGGGGCTGCCGTTCACAGAGTGTTTCCTGGATACAAGAGTGAAGAAACTGTCCGGGGGGCAGAAGCAGAGGGTATGTATCGCCAGGGCACTGACGATGGAACCGGCGTTAATGATTGCAGATGAGCCGACTTCCATGCTGGATCCGTCGAGTAAGGCCAATGTGCTGCGCTTTCTGAAGGGGCTTCAGAACAGCAGGGGATTCAGCATTCTGATGGTCACTCATGATTTAACCTGTGCGGCGAAGGTTTCAGACCGTATTTATCTGTTGAAGAATGGCAGGCTGCAGCCATTTACACCTTTCGTGAACCGGATTGAATGCAGTATTTATCAAATGGAGGAATTTTAAATGAGATCAGAAGAAAAGAAAACATTATGGGAGCAGTGTGTGGAATTTCACGGACATGTGTGCGGCGGTCTGACAATCGGTTACAAAGCCTCATTGTACGCCATGGAGCTTTTAAGATTGAATTTTTCGCAGGATGAAGAAGTGGTCTGTATAGCTGAAAATGATGCCTGTGGTGTGGATGCTGTTCAGGTTGTCCTGGGCTGCAGCGTTGGGAAGGGAAATCTGTTGTTCCATCTAAGAGGGAAACAGGCCTTTTCCTTTTTTAACCGAAAGACGGGGAAATCCGTGCGGCTGGTGTTAAAAGACCGTCCGGCTTTTGCGTCGAAGGAAGAGTCTCTCGCGTATCTGCAGGAGAGAGAACCGGAAGAACTGTTTGATGTAAAACCGACTGTCTGCCGAATCCCGGAACGAGCACGCCTGTTCCGCTCCTTTCCCTGTGACTGCTGTGGTGAGATGACTGCGGAACACATGATGCGGCTTCAGGATGGGAAGAAACTCTGCCTGGACTGCTGGAAGGAGTACGACAGGTTCCGCGTATAAAGCAGAGTGAGGGAGGTGCAGCTGAGCGTCCTGACACCTCCCTGAATGACATCTTTCGTATCTGCCGCCTACAGCTTCAGGGCACCGATTCCGACCAGCCCTGGTCCCGTGTGCACCGCAAGAGAAGCGGTTATGGCCTTTTCCATTACCAGTGTTCCGTGAGGAATACCGGCGATTAACTTGGGGCGCAGTTCTTCCGCCGCCTCTTTGCCGTCGCCGTTTAGGAGGGCCGTAAGGCAGGGAGCGTCACCTGCGAATGCCTTCACTTCCGCGAGAAGTCTGGAAAGCCCCTGTCTCGAACCGCGGATTTTGGCAACGGTGTAGTAAACGCCTTCTTCATTGCAGGAGATAATCGGCTTTAGGTTCAGCATACTCCCCACTACTGAGGTGACCAGTCCGATGCGGCCGCCTTTTCTTAAATAGGTCAGTGTATCCATATAATAGAATATCTTACATTCTTTTACTTTCCCGGGCAGGACCTCTGTCAGCTGGTCAAAGTCCATACCTTCTTCCATCTTCATGGCAGCCCAGAGAGCCAGAATTCCAGCGCCGAAAGAGACACTTTTGGTATCCAGTACAAAAGAGGTCAATTCATGCTCCTCTGCCAGAACGTGATTGACTGTATTATACGTGCCGCTCAATCCGCTGGATATCGTAAATGCGAGTACATGGGTGTATCCCTCCGATTTGATTTCCTCCGCCATATTTTTCACATCCTGAGGACTGGGGGTCGAGGTTGTAGGGATTTCCCTGGGGAATCTCTGGTAAATTGTCTCGGGGAAGATATCGACTCCGTCAATATAATCCTTCTCAGGGTAAATGATGTGCAGGGGCATAACTTTCATATGATATTTTTGAATCAGCTCGTCGGATACGTCACAGCCGGAATCAATCAGGATAGCAGTCTTCATATTAAAACCTCCATATGTAGTAATCGAAACTATATAATCCAGTATCTCATAAGAAGACCGTGGTGTCAATCTATTCTTTCTGTTTTTAATCAATTTTCCCGCTGCGTGAATTGTTACATAATAATTCTCAAATTTGCAAGAGAAACTTAATAGTTCCCTCTCGGTGATTATAGTATACTTAATTATCATGGAAGAGTACGAAAGGATTGATGGTATGATTTGCCCGAAATGTGGACATGAAACATCAGGAAATTACTGCAGCAGCTGTGGAGCACCGCTAAAGAACGGTTATATGGCAGAGTCGGCTGAAGAATATGAAATGAGAAAGAGACTGGCGGAGGAGCTGGCGGAGTTAGAGGATGAGGCTGACCGGCAGTCCGGTGATGCCTATTCCGATTTTATCAGCCGGTTAAAAACTCAGACCAGGCGAACTCCTGCAGATACGGAAGCAGCTGACAGCGACAGCTGCCGGCCGCAGAGCCGAATGGCGGAAAGACCGAAGCCAAAAGAGAAGGCTGCAAAGCCTAAAAAGTCAAGAGAAGGAACGGAAGGGCGAAAGGCAGAAGCAAAGGCGCAAGCAAAGGCAGAGACGAAGGCAGAGATAAAAGCAGAAACAAAAGAACAGAAAAAAAGGGAAGCCCGGATGAAAAAGCTGGAGGCTGAGGTGGAGCGCCTGCGCAGCAGCGGTGGGAGTAACAGCCTGGAACGCGGCAGCCAGAAGAGCGGCAGTCAGAAGAGCAGCAGCCAGAAGAACAGCAACGGCGGCCAGAAGCACGGCATCCAGGAAAACATACGGCCGTCTTCCCGTGGCATGGCAGCTGGCAGAATGCCGAACGTGGGAGAGTGGGAATGGGATAGTGACGGCGGGCCAGGCATTCCTGATGTTGAATCGCGGATAACCGAAAAGGCAGATCCGGACGGCGCCGGTCTTGGAGAGATGATGGTAAAAAGCGTAGTGACAGCTGCTGTCATGATGGCGAGAGTGATGCAGCTTGTTTCATTTTTCCTGATGGCGGGAATGGTATTCATTATGGCAAAGTCCTTCTGGGAGCATGGCCAGGCGTTAGGAGATATCCGTTTGATGGCAGCGGAAGCCAATTACGGAATGGCGCTCTATGTCGGTTTTGCCGGGATTACCCTGTTTATGGGACTGATCTGGTGCCTCTGGATTCCGTCTAAAAAGGGAGCCGGTGGCGGCGTGCGCATGAAGAAATACGATACGGGAAGAGGCTTTCTGCCATTCCTTCTCTGCATGGCGGCAGTGGCAGCAGCGTCAGTGATCCTGCCGCGGATTCCGGCCGGGGAGGAGGCATGGAAGGGGCTGGCGGCTGGGGCGGCGGCAGCCTTGGAAGCGGTGAACGCCCATCGCGGCACTCTTTTTCTCAGCAGTACCGCCGGAGCCGTTCTCTCTCTCGTGAGAAAGATGCTGCGGGTCTGAAGCCTTCTGCCGCACTTCTCTGAAAGATAAAAATTAGGATGAACAATGTTCCTTCCACCTGCGGGCGTACTCCTTGGGAGAACACCCGCATTCTTTTTTAAAATACCGGGAAAAGTGGGTAATGTCAGAAAAACCGCATTGCCGTGCCGCCAGGTTAATTGGAAGCGCCTCATTCGTAAGCAGATTTTTCGCTTTTTCCAGGCGGACAGAGAGAAGGTCTGCATGAGGGGTACTCTGGAAAAATCTCTGGTAACAGGCGAAAAACTGGCTCTTCTCAAGATTTGCTCTGCGGCATAAATCCTCGGTGGTCCAGGGCTTTTCATAGCTGCGCAGCATATCAAGCCGGAGACTTAAAAAAATCTCATACAGTTCCCGGTTTTCTGTCATGTCAGTATTCGCTCCGGCCATGGCCCGCGCGATGGCTATCAGCATCTCGTTCAACAGAAAATACTCTTTCTCCTCTGCAAAAGGACGTGAGGCGATCCGTTCCTCCTGAATCTTTCTGATATACTCGTCAATTTCATCGGGATTTCCAGGGTAAAAAATGGTGTTTAACGGAATACGAAAGTGCTCGGCCAACGGGGCGGAGCAGGAAAAATGGATATAACTGTTCCGGAACTTTTGAACAGCCTCATAGTGCTGCATGGTCTGAGGTGTATACAGGATGCAGGCATTTTCACGGGTCAGGTTAAGCTCCTGATTTAAGTAGAATTTCATCGGAGTTTTCAGCAGCAGGAATAAGTAATCTCCACTGCCTCCTGGACGGTATATCCGGTCTTTCGGCGGATTTTGCCGATTGTATTCACAGAAATGTATTTCGAAATTAAGCATGAATGCGCCTCCCTCCTCTGATTTTTCTTCTGTTACCCAACTTTCTTGACAGTAATTTCCATGTTAATACCAGTATAAGCATAATCGGAGAAAAAATCAAATGCTTCGGAGAAAAGTCAATGGCTTTTTTTCGGGAACCTGCTAAGATATGAGTATCAGGATACAGTGAAAAAAGGAGAATAACAGAATGAAAAAAGCAGAGATTATCATTGATAAGTATTTTCTGACAGGCAGCGTTGATAAAAGAATATTTGGTTCTTTCATTGAACATCTGGGGCGTGCCGTCTATGGAGGTATCTACCAGGAGGGCCTTGCGTGTTCCGACGAACAGGGATTCAGAAAAGATACTCTGGAACTGGTCAAGGAACTTCAGGTGCCGATTGTGCGCTATCCGGGCGGCAATTTCGTATCGGGCTTTCACTGGGAGGACAGTGTGGGGCCAAAGGCGCAAAGACCTGCAAGAACAGATTTGGCCTGGAGAGTGATTGAGACCAATCAGTTCGGACTGAATGAATTTGCGGACTGGTCCGGGAAGGCCGGCAGTGAGATGATGATGGCGGTCAACTTGGGAACGAGGGGGCCGGAGGATGCCAAAAACCTGCTGGAATACTGTAATTTCGAAGGAGGTACCTATTACAGTGACTTAAGAAAATCACACGGCTATGCCAAACCCCATGACATCAAGCTGTGGTGCCTGGGCAATGAGATGGATGGAACGTGGCAGATGGGCCATAAAACAGCGGGAGAGTACGGCCGGATCGCTTCAGAGACATCCCGCATGATGAAATGGCTGGACCCGGAGATCGAGACTGTGGCCTGCGGCAGCTCCAGTCTGACCATGCCGACATTCGGAGAATGGGAGTACCAGGTTTTAAACGAGTGTTACGATGAGGTGGACTATTTATCCCTGCATCAGTATTACGGAAACCGCAGCGGTGATACGGCGGATTTTCTCGCTTCCTCCAAAGGGATGGATGACTTCATTTCCGGAGTTGTATCGATCTGTGACGCAGTGAAGGCAAAAAAACACGCCGGAAAAAATATCAATTTGTCCTTTGACGAGTGGAATGTATGGTATCACAGCAACGAACAGGACAAGGAGATTCAGGCGTGGACCCAGGCGCCTCATCAGTTGGAGGATGTCTATAACTTTGAAGACGCGCTTTTAGTGGGAAGCATGCTGATCACCATGCTGAGACATGCGGACAGAGTAAAGATTGCATGCCTGGCCCAGCTGGTTAATGTCATTGCACCCATTATGACGTCGGATACCGGCGCATGGCGTCAGACCATCTTTTATCCTTACATGCACGCCAGTGTTTACGGGAAAGGCACCGTTTTGACGACTCAGATCAAGGCGCCGGTGTATGACAGCCGTACCTATGGCACCGTATCCACCTTAGACTGTGTATGCATCTGGGATGAGGAGGCGGAGGCAGTTACAATGTTTGCTGTAAACAAGGATCTGGAGGACGATGCGGAAGTCTCCTGTGATTTCCGCCAGTTTGAAGGGTATCAGGTGAAGGAGCATATCGTGCTTACCCATGATGATATGAAAGCCGTTAATACGGAGGAGGCACCGGATACCGTAAGCCCTGTGCGTTCAGAGGCTTCCAGAATGGAGAACGGCGTCTTTACCACCGTATTTGGCAGGCACAGCTGGAACGTAGTGCGTCTGGTGAAAAATCAGTTATAGATCCGCAGAGAGAAGAGAATCCCACTTGTGGGATTCTTTGCTGTTCTCTGGATACGGAAACAGGAGGACAGTGCTGAAGAAAGACAAAGAGAAGATATGTAAAAAATGCACAAATAAAATCTTGTTTTTTGTATGAAACGCATATTGTTTGCATAATCAGTTTTTGTTATTATAAATCCAGAAAGTTTGAAAACGCTTTCAAGAACAGAATGCAAAGAACGGCACCATCGAGGTATAACATGACAGCATCGATTTATGACGTAGCAAAGCGGGCAGGAGTTTCTATCTCCACCGTTTCCAGAATACTGAATAACAGCGCCAATGTAAGTGAGAAGAAGGTCCGGGCTGTAAAAGAGGCGATGGAATATTATCAATATGAGCCGAATCAGTTCGGAAGAGGTCTGGTAAAGCAGAGGTCTAATATCATTGGGGTTTATTTTCCGTTCCATTCAGGGTCTGTGTTTGAATCCTCCTATAATCTGGAGCTGTTAAAAGGAATTGAACGGGTTCTCACAAGACATAATTACAGTATGGTATTGATCAGTGAGTCGGAGGAATACTCCAACCGGGTTAAGGGGACTCCCCGCTTCCTGGAGTATGTGAGGCAGAGAAAAATTGACGGACTGCTTTTGAGCGGACTGAACAGCAAATCAATGGAGGAAGAGGCGTTTCAGCAGATTCTGGAGGAAGAGTATCCGGTGGTGTATATCGGTAAAAGATTTCATAAGAAGGGGATTAATGTATATGCCCAGTATGAGAGCTACAGACACCAGATGATTAAAACTCTGTATGCATATGGACACCGGAAGATCATCCTCTACTTTTACAGCGGCCACCAGAACTACCTGTCCGCTATCGTCAACAGGGCAAAAGATGAGATGGAAGATCTGGAACTGGCAGCAATCATTCTTCCGCATATGACAGATATCAGACAGGAGCTGACAGCGGATATGAGAAAGTATGTGACAGGAGGCGGCTATACGGCCATCTGTTCTCCGGGGATTGAGACGACCCAGATCATTTTAAGTGTGTGCGGGGAACTGCGGTTGTCTGTGCCGGAGACCGTGTCCATCCTGTCCGTCGAACATAAGAATGGCGAAGGGCGGCAGATGTTTCCGCAGATTTCAGCATTCTATGTGCCGGCAAAGGATATGGGAAGCGGGGCGGCGGAGCTTTTGCTGGACATGATAGAAGACCGCTCTCCAGATGAAATGTCCAGAGAATATGAGACCAGATTTTTTGACAGAGAATCAATAAGGCAGCTTTCATAAGCAGCCTTTTGACCGCTCTTTTTTGAAAACGTTTTCTGAAAGCGTTTTCAAATAGTTGCAAAAAGAGTGCAGATATAGAAAACAGATGCAGAAAAATAAGACAGGAGGAGTTGCATGAAGGCAATTATGGTTATGTATGATTCACTGAGACGAGATTTACTGGAATCATACGGTTGTGACTGGACGAAGACGCCGAATTTCAAAAGACTGGCGAATTTAAGTGTCCAATTTGAGAATTGCTATGTGGGAAGCATGCCATGTATGCCGGCGAGAAGGGAGCTGCATACGGGCAGAATTAACTTTTTCCACAGGAGCTGGGGGCCGATGGAGCCGTTTGACGACTCGATGCCGGAACTGTTAAAAAATGGAGGCGTCTACACCCATCTGGTCAGCGACCATCAGCACTACTGGGAGGATGGAGGCTGTACCTATCACAACCGGTATTCGTCATGGGAGATTTCCAGGGGACAGGAAGGCGATCTCTGGAAAGCAGATTTAACGTACCAGTATGACCGCAGCACTGTGTTTAAAAACAAGGAAGTCATGATGAGTTACCCTCCTTACAGACGGATGAGGGTCCAGGATGCCGTCAACCGCAGCTATATGGAGGCCGAAGAAAAGACATCCCAGGCAGTCACATTTCAACAGGGGCTGGAGTTCATCGAAAAGAACCATGAGGCGGATCACTGGTTCCTCCAGATCGAGACCTTCGATCCCCACGAACCGTTCTATTCCCTGAAGGAGGACAAGGCACTCTATCCCCATACATTTCTGGGAGATGCGGCGGCGGAGGCCGACTGGCCGCCTTACGCGCCGACATCAGAGGATGAAAATACAATCCAGCATGTCCGTTACGAATATGCGGCGCTGCTCTCCAAGTGCGACCGCTATCTCGGAAAGGTGCTGGATATGATGGATCAGTACCATCTATGGGACGATACCATGCTCATTGTCAACACAGATCATGGATTCCTGTTGGGAGAACACGGCTGGTGGGGGAAGACCAGCATGCCAATCTATGAAGAGATTGCGCACACTCCTCTCTATATCTACGATCCGCGCAGAAAAGAATGCGCCGGGGCCAGGAGACGTGCAATCGTTCAGACTATCGACTTAGCGCCAACGCTCCTGGACTTTTTCGGCATGGAGATTCCGAAGGACATGGAAGGAAAGCCGCTTACCGGCGTGATGGATTCGGATGAAGCGATTCGGAAATATGCGGTGTTCGGATACCATGGAAGCCAGGTGGATGTGACAGACGGCCGTTATGTGTATATGCACGCGGCAGAGCATCCTGAGATTCCTGCTTATGAATACACGCTGATGCCCACTCACATGAGGTGCATGTTCCAGCCTGAGGAACTGGCGGGAATGGAACTGGCGGAGCCGTTTTCCTTTACAAAGGGCTGTAAAGTCATGAAGATTCAGAGTAAGGATCACATGGGGGATACGACGTCATTCGGCTCTCTGCTCTTTGATTTAAAAGAGGATCCTGGCCAGGAGCATTCCCTTGAGGATGAGACGGTGCGCGAACAGATGAAGGCGTATATCCGTGAATACATGGAGAAAAACGACGCCCCGGAGGAGCTCTTTCGCCGTCTGGGGTTTGATGAAAAGAGGCCGGTATGAAAAAACGTCCGAACATTGTAATCATCAATCCCGATCAGATGCGGGCGGATTCCATGTCCCATCTGGGCAATCCGGCGGCGGTTACGCCGAATCTGGACGAACTGGCAAAGGACGGAGTATCCTTCGCTCACGCCTTCTGTCAGAATCCGGTGTGCACCCCCTCGCGGTGCAGCTTTATGAGCGGCTGGTATCCCCATGTGGCCGGGCACCGCACCATGAACCACATGATGCATGAGCACGAGCCGGTCCTTTTAAAACGTCTTAAGAATCACGGTTACCATGTCTGGATGAACCAGCGAAATGACTTGCTGCCCGCACAGGATCCGGAGTATTATAAAAGCTACTGCGATACTTATTTTACAATCGGAAAAGACCGGAGGCCGGATGAACTTCCGAAGGATTCATTCCGGGGGGAGCGGGGAGGAAAGAACTTTTATTCCTTCTACCGGGGAAAGCTGCCGGAGCACAGGGATTTAGATCAGATCTGGACGGAGGGTGCAGCTGAATTTATCCGGGGCTATGAGGAAGAGCGGCCTTTTTGCATCTTTCTTCCGCTGATGCTTCCACACCCGACGTATCAGGTCAGCGAGCCGTATTTCAGCCGCATTGACCGGAGGAAGCTGCCGGAACGGATTTTTCCGCCGGAAGGATATTCGGGAAAATCCAGAATGCAGAGGGAACTGGCGGCCCTGCAGAACATGAGGGACTGGAGTGAGGCAGAATACGATGAACTGCGGGCTGTTTATTTAGGGATGTGCAGCCGGGTGGATGATCTTACCGGCCAGGTTGTCAGGGCGCTGAAGGAAAAAGGTATCTACGACGACACCGCCGTCTTCTTTTTCAGCGATCACGGAGATTATACCGGGGATTACGGTCTGGTAGAAAAGGTTCAGAACTGTTTTGAGGACTGTCTGACCAATGTCCCGTTTCTTGTGAAGCTGCCTGCAGATATGCAGAAACGCCATGGAATCAGTCAGGAAATGACGGAACTGGTCGATTTCTATGCAACCGCGGAGGCGGTGGCAGAGCTGCCGGCTGAACATACACAGTTCGGAAGATCGCTGATCCTTTACATGGAGCAGCGGGAAGAGGCGCTCCGCCAGGCGGTATTCTGTGAGGGCGGTTTCAGAAAAGGCGAAGACCACTGCAAGGAGACCGGAGGCCAGGCAGTACCGGATCCCGACGGTCAGTATTATCCAAGGCAGTTTTTACAGGCCTCTGATGAGATGTATAATGGAAAAGCCACGATGTGCCGGACAAGGGATTATAAATATGTCAGAAGACTCTATGAAGAGGACGAATTCTACGATCTGATTCTGGATCCGAAGGAGACTGAAAACCGTATCAGATATCCTGAGTATGCGTCTGTGATCATGGAAATGAAAGAGAAGCTTCTGGAATTTTATCAGGATACATGTGATGTGGTTCCATTTCAAAAGGATGCCAGAATGGAAAAAAAGTTTACACGCTGGCTGTGAGCAGTGCGAAAAAGCCGGTACTGGTGCACAGCGAAGTTATGGTTGATAAAGCGAATGAAAACAATCATATATAAAGGAGAAGAAACGTATGGAAACGAAGTATGCAAAGGCAAAGTTTTTGGATGTTTTCAAATATTCATTTGGGGGACTGGGGTCAAACCTCGCATTTTTTCTTGTCATGTCTTATCTCACATTTTTTTATACCGATATATTCGGAATCAGTTCCATGGTAGTATCCGGACTGATGCTGATATCCCGATTCATTGACGCATTTACCGATCCGGTTATGGGGATGCTGGGAGACCACACCCGCTCGAAAATGGGAAAATACAGGCCGTGGATTATCTGGGGAGCTCCTGTCCTCGGATTCCTCATCTTCCTTCTTTTTACAGCACCGGACTTATCACCAAATATGAAGGTGGTCTATGTCTACGTTGTGTATATCGCCTATTCACTGGCCTCAACCGTAGTTAATATCCCTTATCATTCCCTGACACCGGTGATGTCCCAGGATCCGTATCAGAGAACCGTCATCGTTTCCTGGAAGCAGGGCATGGGAACCGTATCCCAGTTTATCATCACCATCATGGCGCTTCCGCTGGTGGAGGCCTTTGGCGGCGGAAAACAGGGCTGGGCTGTCTATGGCGCATTAATCGGTATTTTAACGACCGCTGCATTCTGGATCTGCGCATGGGGCGGAAAGAAGTACGATGTCTGCGATATGGACAAAGAGCGTGTTCCAATGAACATGGCAAAGGATTTGAAACTGCTGATAAAAAACAAACCCATGCTGATGCTTATGATCGCCTTCGGAACCGATGTTCTGGCGAACGCCACCTACAGTGCCGTAAATATGTATTACTTTAAATATGTGTTAAATAGAGTAGACTTAGTTCCCAAGGTTGCCTCCGCCATCCTGTTTGCAGGAATCATTCTCCTTCCGCTGCTTCCGGCGTTATCCAGGTTATTTGGAAAAAAACGGCTGTACTGGTTTGGAAGCCTGTTCTCCATTATCCCGCTGGTGGTGATGTGGCTGAAGCCTACGGCGCCGGTAACGATCCTTATGAGTATGATGGCTGTATTTGGATTCATTTCCCGTATTCCGAGCAATCTGGGGTGGGCGATGCTTCCGGAGTGTTCTGACTACGGCGAGTGGAAATTCGGGCAGAGAGCAGACGGGCTGATGTCCTCCTCCCTGACATTTATCAATAAATTCGGGATGGCGATCGGCGGATTTATCGCCAGCTTTTTACTGGGACTGGTTGGTTTTGTGGCAAACCAGGAACAGACTCCGCAGGTGTTAAATATGATTGTGTTCCTGCGTTTCGGAATGCCGGTGCTCGGCTATATAGCCTCCCTGATTTCTATGGCATTCTATGAGATTACCAATGAAAAATATGCAGAGATCCGGACGGAACTGGATGAGAGAGGGAAAGGTTGAAAGCGATGACAGATAAGATTAAAGATCTGGTAACAGCCATGACACTGGAAGAAAAGGCACTTCTGTGTTCCGGAAAGAATTTCTGGCAGATGGAAGGGATCGAACGACTGGGAATCCCTTCTGTCATGGTAACCGATGGTCCTCACGGCCTGCGTAAGCAGGCCGGTGAGGCGGATCATCTGGGGCTGAATCAGAGCGTGAAAGCCACCTGCTTTCCGCCTGCGGTCACCTCGGCCAGCAGCTGGGATAAAGCTGCTCTGTATGATATGGGTCAGGCGATCGGAGAGGAGTGCGTTCAGGAGGAGGTTGCGGTCGTCTTAGGCCCTGGTACCAACATCAAACGGTCTCCGCTCTGCGGCCGTAATTTTGAATACTTCAGCGAAGACCCGTATCTGGCCGGCGAGATGGCAGCGGCCTGGATCAGCGGCGTACAAAGTAAGGGAATCGGAACGTCGCTCAAACATTTTGCGGCTAATAATCAGGAAAAGGCCAGGCTTGTCAGCAATTCGGTGGTGGATGAGCGGGCGCTGAGAGAAATCTATCTTGCCCCGTTTGAAAAGGCGGTAAAACAGGCGCAGCCATGGACGGTGATGTGTTCTTACAACCGGATTAACGGTGTGTATTCCTGTGAGAATGAATGGCTGCTGACAGAGGTTCTTCGGAATGAGTGGGGCTTTCAGGGGCTGGTCATGACCGACTGGGGCGCCATGAATGACAGAGTGAAAGCCTTAAAAGCCGGGCTTGAGCTTGAAATGCCCGGACCGGATCCTTATAATGACAAGAAAATTGTTGATGCAGTGAGAAACGGAGAACTGGATGAAGCGGTATTAGACCGCGCGGCAGAGCGTCTCCTCACTGTGATTATGAGGGCAGGGGAAGTCCATAAAAAAGAATATGATGCGGCGGCGCACCATAATCTTGCCCGGCGAATTGCAGCAGAATCTGCGGTGCTGCTTAAAAATGACGGAATGCTCCCGCTGAAAAAAGAGAATTCCTATGCAGTGATCGGTGCATTTGCTGAAACACCGAGATATCAGGGGGCCGGCAGTTCCAGGATTCATCCGCATCAGATCGACTGCGTGCTGGATTCTCTCCGGGAATCAGGGATAGCATTTGAATACGCTCCGGGGTATGAACTGGAACAGGATACAATCAATCCGGTACTGCTTGAAGAAGCTGCTGCCTGTGCGAAAGGGCGGGACGGCGTCCTTGTATTTGCCGGACTGCCGGATTCCTATGAGAGCGAAGGGTTCGACCGGACTCATTTAAATCTGCCAAAGTCCCATACGGCCTTGATTGAGGCGGTAACAGCGGTAAATCCCCATGTGACCGTCGTTCTCCTCTGTGGTTCCGCCATTTTAATGCCGTGGAGAGACCGGGTGGAAAGTATTCTGCTCACATACCTGGGCGGGGAAGCTGCGGGAAGCGCCTGCGCGGATGTGCTGACAGGAACAGTGAATCCTTCCGGCCGTCTGGCAGAGACATTCCCGCTCTCACTGGAAGATACTCCGTGCTGCGAAAACTTCGCGGGAGAGGGGAAGGATGTGGAATACCGGGAAAGCATACTGGTCGGCTACCGGTATTACGACTGGGCTGAAAAACCGGTAGCTTTTCCCTTTGGTTATGGACTGTCATATACGTCATTTTCTTATGACAGCATGGAGATTGTGTGGGATGAAAAGGAGGAGAAAGGCGAAGCCAGGATTACTGTTACCAACACAGGAGAAACCTCCGGCAGTGAAGTCGTCCAGCTCTATATTGGGAAAGCACAGTCAGGGGTGATGCGTGCCGTCAGGGAGCTGAAAGGCTTTCAAAAAGTGTTCTTAGAGCCTGGAGAATTAAGGGAGGTGGTAATCGGGCTGGACAGGAGAAGCTTTTCCTGCTACGATGCGAACCGCTCCTGCTGGACGGTTGAAGCGGGCACCTATCAGATCTATGCGGCGTCCTCCAGCCGCGATTTAAAACTAAAAAAGGATCTGATGCTTCCGGGAAAGGAACTTTCCCATATCCCTGGATATGATGCTGCCGAAACAGTTAAGGACGGCCATTTCGCAGCAGACAGAAAACAGTTTAAACGTCTGTTTCCGGATGATCTGCCCTTAACACCGGATGACGGCCGGATTACCTTAAATACAACCGTAAAAGAAATCATGGCCAGTGAAAAAGGAAAAGCTCTTCTGGGCGGCCTTGTTGAGGGATATTCGGGCCGGTACTCAGGGGATGACGACGTCAGCCGGATGATGCTGGCAATGCTTCAGGACATGCCGCTGCGAAGCCTGGCGATGTTTGGAGCGGTGGAGATGGAGACGCTGGAAGAGATGGTCAGGGAGATTGGAAGGCCATAGAGGGGGCTCGCCCCCTGTCCCTGTTCCATGGATTCTGCCGTGCGATTATTTACTCTTGTACTTACCGCGGGAAACCATTATAATATTTATCAGTATGTTTATGATCAATGGACGCCGGCATGAGTGCCGGCACGAAAGAGGGAGGGTGCTTATGCCGCCAATCAGTGTACTGATTAAACCATCGTCAGGAAATTGCAACCTGCGGTGTGAATACTGTTTTTATTATGATACGATGTCCAAACGGGAACAGGGGGCTTACGGGTTTATGTCGGTCCAGACGTTAGAGGATGTGATCCGACAGGTGCTGGCCTATTCGGAGGGAAGCTGTACCATTGCGTATCAGGGAGGTGAACCGACGCTCAGCGGGCTTCCGTTTTTTGAGAAATCAATCGAATTCCAGGAAAAATACAACGTCAATCATGTGAAGATATTTAATGCAATTCAGACCAACGGTTCACTTCTGGATAAGCAGTGGGCGGAGTTCTTTGTGAGAAATCATTTCCTTGTGGGCGTATCCTTGGACGGGGGACCGAAACAGCACGACTATTACCGGAAAACTCCGGCAGGAAAAGGAAGCTTTACCCGCATCATGGAGAATATTGAAATGCTTAAGAAGACCGGAGTAGACTTCAACATACTTTCCGTGGTACATGCAAAGACTGCGCCTCATGTTAAAAAGACGTATGAATTTTACCGGAAAAACCAGCTGGATTATCTCCAGTTTATCGCCTGCCTTGATCCGCTTATGGAAGAGCCGGGCGGCCGCGATTATTCGCTGACGCCGGAAGCGTACGGTACTTTTTTGATCGATTTATTTGAACTGTGGTTCCGTGATTTGAAGGAAGGAAAACAGCCGTATATCCGGCAGTTTGAGAACTATATTGCGATTCTTTTGGGGCAGATGCCGGAATCCTGCGACATGCGGGGAATCTGTGGGATGCAGTATGTGGTAGAGGCGGATGGAAGCGTATATCCGTGCGATTTCTACGTTCTGGACGAGTACCGGCTGGGAAATTTCCGGACGGATACAGTGGAAATGATCGACAGGAAGCGGGAAGAGATTCAGTTTATCGAGAGCTCCCTGCAGAAAGAGGAGGCGTGTGCAGAATGCAGATATGCGTCGCTCTGCCGCGGCGGCTGCCGGAGAACC
>ENA-OPRK01000095-OPRK01000095.1-human-gut-metagenome-genome-assembly--contig:-NODE-95-length-81132-cov-9.176906_pt1 | contig 81132 bp, 67 predicted proteins | sample MGYA00241793_ERZ501877 | MGnify/ENA primary metagenome ERZ501877 (study PRJEB25962, sample SAMEA1966253) | human gut metagenome | biome: human gut; feature: human-associated habitat; material: faeces... | reverse complement strand
CACCTCCAATCATCGAATCCGAATTTCTTCAGTCCAATAATCGGGGTGCGGTTCAAAACGGGAAGGCCCCCACTATCGGATGATGCGCCTGAACGGCGGATCAGTACGCGGCGAGGATGTCGACCACGAACACCAGCGTGGAGTTGGCCGGAATGGAGCTTTGCTTCTTGTTCCCATAGCCGAGATCCGGCGGCACGACCAGCAGCACCTGCGAGCCTACGGTATGGCCTGCCAGACCTTGCTTCCATCCCTTGATTACGCTGTCCAGCGAGAAGGAGCTGGATTCGCCACGGTCCCAGGAGGAATCGAACTGGGTGCCGTCAAGCAGCCAGCCGGTGTAATTCGCCACAACGGTCTGCGTGTCCTTGACCTCCGCGCCGTTGCCCTTGATCAGGTCCTGCGACACCAGCGAATCGGAGCCCTTGTAGCCGTTCATGTCGATTGACGGCTTGCCGTCCTTGTCGAGCGTCACCTTCGGCAGGTCGGACGGCACATCCATGACCTTGGTGCCTTCGGCCTTTGTCAGATCCTTCGATTTGGACACGAAGGTGAGCACCATCAGATACGAGGTGCCTGAGGAATTCGAATCATTGACGCCGATGGCGATGGTGGAGTTGAGCTTCTGGCCCTTGATCAGATTGTAGTAGGCCGCGGTCATCTGGCTGGTGTCGGAGGAGACCACGGTGGAGCAATCCGGAGTGTTCTTCTCCCACGTGCTCATAAGTTCCGAGCCGTCCTTGACATTGATGGCGATGCCCTGCGAGCATACGCGGTCGCCGTCTTCGATGACGGCGCCGTCACCCTTCTGCAGGATGGCATAGCTGTTGTTCTCGACGGTCATAGGGGTTTTGAAGGCGACGGTCGGCTTCTTGCCGAGCTCGCCGGTGGCGGTCACGCCCGCGATCTGATGCATTTTGGTCGATGATGAGCTGGAGGAAGACGCGGATGACGAGGCCGATGAGGAGGACGAGGCCTTCGAATCGGAGCCATTGCCGCAGGCTGAGACGCCCAGGCACATGATCATGGTGCAGGCTGCCGCTGCGGCTTTCAGGAAAGTAGTTCTGCGCATGGGTTCAACCATACCGGCAAACCTTGATTTTCCTCGGTTCAGGGGGCTTTATATGGGGAGACTGTAGAATGGTTGGTGCTATGACTTTACCGCAAGAAGAACAAGAACAGCCACAGGTCAAGGCAGGCCCCACGCGCCATGCCAAGATCATGCGTGGCATCGTTACGCCCATTCTTGGTTTGCTCGCTGTCGCGTGCATCGTTCTCGGCGTATTGAACGCCACCATGTGGAAGCCGAGCGCGCGGATCACCGCCAGTTCGTCGGTGAACGGTTCACGCTATGTCGTGACCGATCCCGGTGTGCTTTCCCTGATCGACAAGCGCGTGAACATCACGGCAAAGGCCTCGGATGCATCCGCGAACGTATGCATCGTCATCGGGTCGGCCCGCGATGTCGCCGGCTGGATTGCAGGCACGCCATACACGCGTATCACCGGACTGTCCGACTGGTCCGCGCTATCCACGCAAAAGGCCGCGGCCCAGGGAACCGCGGACCAATCCGACAACCAGGTGGCGGTGCAGGACTCCGATATGTGGACGAAGACCTCATGCGGAAACGGAACCGCCAATCTGCAGATCAAGGGCACCTCGACCGATGACGGCACCAATGCCGTTGCACTGATTGATTTCGGTGATGCGAAGAACGCCACCGTTTCATTGGATTGGACCAGACAGACGCTTCCTGATTTCGCCATGCCGTTGTATTTTGCGGGCGGTCTGTTCGTGATCCTGGCGATACTTGCCGCCTCGGTCTTCGCCATGCCTCCGCACAAGCGCCGTCATCGGGCGGCCGCGGCCGTTGCCGGCGTCGGCTCCGAACAGGGCGACAGCGAAGCGGTGTCGACATGGGTGAAGAACGCCGAAACCAGCGCCTCCCGTAATGAAAAGGCCTCGACGGCCAAGCGCAAGCGCCGTCGCCATGCGTCGCATCGTTCCGGCGCACGCGCTCAGGAACCAGACGATCAGCAGCCGACCATCATCGATCCGGCGGCGCGCAATCTGGTCGCCGATCAGCAGGCGAACGCCGTGCCGTCCGATGGCGGCGCAACCACGGATACCGCCGGCAACAGTGACGGCGAGGCTACTTCCGTAATTTCGGCGGATGAGCTGCAGGCGTATTTCGCGCGACTCGCGCAGGAGCAGGTACAGTCGAATACCGACGACGGTGCCGACGGCAACGATCAAACGGAAGAGGCCAAGTGATGAGTAAGCGTTTCAGCAAAATCGCGGCGGCCGTACTCGCCGTCGGACTGATGATTGGCATGGGCGGCTGCGAAGGTCAGTTGCCGAAAGCGTCGTCGTCCACGTCGTCGTCCTCCGCGGCACCGAATCTGACTGCGGAACAGGAAAAGAAGATCCGTACGCAGATCCTCAAAACACTCGACCAGTACAATCAGGATCGCAATACCGATGAACTCGGCACGATTCTGTCCGGTCCGGAACTGACCATTCGCACCAGCGAGCTTGAAGTGGCGCGTGCCACCGACAATCTGGACCGCAAGACCACCATTCCGACCGATTTGGCGCAGACCGTCATCTCCACCGAGAGCGGCTGGCCGCGTACGGTATTCTCCATCACCACCACCACCGAGGACCAGCAGTCCAAGCGTCTTCTGGTGCTCAAGCAGGATTCCGCGCATCAGAACTACAAGCTATGGGGTGTGGCGCGTCTGTTCTCCGGTGTGAAGATGCCGAAGTTCGAAATCGCGAGCCTCGGCAGCCAGCAGGGCACCGACAAGGATTCCGGCCTGCTGATGACACCGAAGGAAGCGGTCAAAGAATACGCCGACGTGTTGCAGCACGGCGCGAACAGCAAGTATGCCTCGCAGTTCGCCGACGATGATCTGCGCACGAAGCTATCAGAACTGACCGATCAGGTGCAGAAGGCCATGGAACTCAACAAGGGCACCCAGGAACAGACCTTCACCCCGGTGGATGACGCAATATGCGTGATGCGCTCCTCCGACGGCGGCGACCTGGTGGTGGCTCAGATCAATTCCGAATGGACGCGTTCCGCCGGCGAAGGCCGCGAATCGCAGCCGGCCTCCGACGCCGAAAAGGCGTTGTTCGGTGACGGCAAGGCCACCAGCATCATGAAGACCACGTATGTGAACGTCGTGGCGCTGTATATTCCGAAGGCGAACACAGGCAAGCAGGTTACCGCCGTGGGCTCGGAACGCCAGCCCATCAAGGTCGAAGCGCTCTGAACGATGCCATGACGGGCCGGAACTGAAAACGGCCCTACCCCCGGACGTTGAAATCGTTGCTGGTACCTATAGTGGGTGCCAGCAACGATTTTTGTGTCTTGGGAGGCATCATGGCAGAACAAAGGCCGTTCAATCCGGGAGTTTCATTGGCTGGAGCCGTTGATTTAGAGGCGCTCAAGCATCAGGTGAAGGCCGAGCCCGGGCAGGCCGGCGGTGCTCCGGCTGCAGGCGGCTACGTGATCGACACCACGGAGGGCACGTTCCAGGCCATGGTGCAGACTTCGACCACGTTCCCGATTCTGCTATTGCTGTGGGTGCCGACCGACGACCGTCTGTTCGACATGGCCCGCAAACTGGGCGATGCCGTGAACCAGCTCAACGGCCAGATCCAGTTGTCCCGTATCGACATCGCATCCAATCCTTCGATTGCGCAGGCCTTCCAAGTGCAGGGAGCGCCGGCGCTTTTCGCACTGATCGGCGGTCGTCCGATGCCGATTCTGCAGGGCCTGCCGTCCGATGAGGAGCTGCAGCAGATCACCGAAGTCGTGGTGCCGAAGCTGATCGCTGCGGCCCAGCAGGCCGGTGTGACCGGTTCCGCGCCGTATTCGGGCGATCCGGATTCCGATGCGGCCAATTCCGCATCCGCCGCTTCCGCCCAGGACCAGATACCGCCGGAACATCAGGAGGCCTACATGTTGGCCCAGCAAGGCGATTATGCAGGTGCCGCGGCCGCATACGGAAAGGTGCTGGAATCCGATCCGAACGACTCCCGCGCGGCTCGCGAACGTGCGAAGGCGCTGCTGCTGGCCCGTTCCGGCTCCGCCAACGTGCGTGAGGTGCGTGCTGCGGCCGCCGAGCATCCGAATGATGTGGATGCGCAGCTTGCCGTGGCCGACATCGACATGATCGGCGGCCAGATTCAGGACGCCTTCGATCGTCTGCTGGATTTCGTGGCCGCCGGGCACAAGGCCGATATCGAGCCGGTACGCCAGCGTCTGCTTGAATATTTCACCATTCCGGAACCGTCCGATGAGCGTCTGAAGCGTGCGCGGCGCCGTCTGGCCACGCTCATGTACTGATCGTACTGATCGCGACCGGCGCTCAATGGCGGTCGGACCGCTATTCCATGCGGTTCTTGCCGAACAGTTCAAGGAACCGGGGCCCCTGCGCCTCCAGTTCCCGCTCGAACTCCGACTGCCACAGCGAGTATGGCTTCGCGGCCAGTCCCTCGTTGCTGAAGCGGGGCTGATCGGTGATTTCGGTGGTGCAGAATTTCGGAATCACCAGGTTCGTGACCGGTCCGATGCGTTGCGCTTCGGCGATGATCAGGGGAGCGTTGGCCCCGCCGAATACGTCGATGTTCCAGCCATCCTCGTCGATCCAATCGCTGAACCGGTTCTTGATGGTCACCTCGCCGCCACGACGGATCAGTTCGCCGGCGATGCGGGCGTCGATGTCGCGGCTGGCTTCATAACGCGTGCCGCCGACGGAAGGACCCTTCACGCTGATTGAGCCGGAACGAAAGTCGTCGCGATACCGTTCCAGAATCTGCAACGGTTGAACGTCGGGCGACATGTCAAGACGCACGGAACGCGTCTTCAGCCGTACGCGCAGCGCGTAGCCGCCTTCGTGCACGTAATAGCTTTGCACGATCAGAGTGGGATTGTCCCCATCATCCAATTCGGTGGGCATCGCGCGGCAGAAGAAACGGCGCGTGTACTCGAAATCGTTCATATGCTCTCCCATAGCCCCAGTGTAATGTCGACATTCTTGGAAAACGGCGAGAACGTAATGTTTTTCGGCCGAATCACAGGTTTTTTCAACGGAATTTGCTCACGATTGCGCATATTGCGGAAAAGAGCGTGTAAAGTAGGGTGACGCACGGGTTTGTAGCTCAGTGGATAGAGCGTCTGTCTCCGGAACAGAAGGTCGTGGGTTCGATCCCCATCAAGCCCACTCGCGTTCGCCGCGCAACGGTGTGCGTTCAAAGGAGAGAAAATATGAGCGAGAAGATGGAAGCGGTGGCGACTTCCGAAGCGCCTGCCGCCCTGGGAGCATACAGTCAGGCAGTCAAGGCCAATGGATTCGTATTCGTCTCCGGTCAGTTGGGCATCGATCCGACCACTGGCGAACTGGCGGGTGACACCGCGGGCGAGCAGGCAGCACAGGCCCTGAAGAACATCAAGCACATTCTCGACACTGCCGGAACCGGCATCGAACATGTGTGCCGCGCCACCATCTACCTGAAAGACGTCGAGGACTTCAAAGAGGTCGACGCCGTTTATGCGCAGGCGTTCATCGGCTCCGTGAAGCCGGCACGAGTAGCCTTCGGCAACAATATGATTCCGAAGGGCGCTCTCGTTGAGATCGACGCCATCGCGGTTCTCTGATCCATCAGACGGTATGCCGAATCCCGCCGCATGGGAATGCCTCGCGCATATTGCCCGAGGCATCGTGTAAGGCGGGATTCCTCACCAATCGGGTGCCGTACAACGGCGTATGGCGCTCTTACTCTTCCATTCGTTCGTGCCGATTCGTCCCGGCCGACTTCAGACATGCCGTGTAATGTCATGATGGATGCGCCCGGCCATGGCGCACATGCGGAGGCAGGCAAGGAGTTGGAACGAATGACCATGCAGTCCGGAAGCGGCGACGAAACCGCGGTCGAACGCGAGCAGGGCGGGCTCGAACGCAAGATGGAGACCCGTCATCTGACCATGATCTCGCTGGGCGGCGTAATCGGCACGGGCCTGTTCCTGAGCTCCGGCTACACGATTCATCAGGCGGGGCCGCTTGGCGCGATCATCGCATACGGCATCGGCTCCGTGCTCGTATATTTCATCATGCTCAGTCTCGGCGAACTGTCGGTGGCCATGCCGTATGCCGGCAGCTTCCACCTGTATGCGAAGCGGTTCATCGGCCCCGGCACCGCCTTCACCATCGCCGTGCTGTACTGGCTCAATTGGGCGGTGGCGCTCGCTTCGGAATTCACGGCCGCCGGCCTGTTGATGCAACGGTGGTTTCCGCATTCTCCCGCTTGGGCATGGTCGGCCATGTTCATCGCGGTCGTCTTGCTGCTCAACGTACTGTCGGTACGGTTGTATGGTGAATCGGAATTCTGGTTCGCGTCGATCAAGGTCTTCGCGATCATTGCGTTCATCGTGATCGGTCTGCTGGCGATATTCGGCGTGATTCCGATTGCCGGCTATACGCATGCGCCGTTGTTCGGGAACTATTCCGCCGACGGATGGCTGCCGAACGGTGTGCTGCCGATTTTCTCGACGCTGCTGACGGTCGTGTTCGCGTTTTCGGGAACCGAAGTCGTCGGTGTTGCGGCAGGAGAGACGAAAGATCCGTCGAAGGCGATTCCGAAGGCCGTGCATACGACGGTGTTGCGTCTGGCGATTTTCTTCATCGGCTCGATTGCGGTGATGGCCGCGTTGATTCCGTGGCACAAGTCGGGTGTCGACACCAGTCCGTTCGTGCTGGTGTTCCAGTCGATAGGCATGCCGTTTGCCGGTGACGTAATGAATTTCGTGGTGTTGACGGCCGTGCTGTCCGCCGCGAATTCCGGTCTGTATGTGTGTTCGCGCATGGTGTGGTCTCTGGCCAGGGAGGGCATGATTCCACGTGTGCTGGGCAGAACGAACTTCCATGGCGTGCCGGTGTTCGCGGTGATGTTCAGCATGGTGGGAAGCTTGCTGGCGCTGCTTTCCTCCGTAGTGGCCGCCTCCACCGTGTATCTGGCGTTGGTGGCCGTGTCGGGTCTGGCTACGCTGGTGGTGTGGGCGTCGGTGTCCGTGTGCCATATTCGCTTCCGCCGTCAATGGCTGGCGGAAGGGCATGCGATTGACGAACTCAGGTACCGGGCGCCCGGCTATCCGTTCGTGCCGATCGCCGCGATCGTGATGTGCGTCGGGGCTCTGGCATTGGTCGTACTCGACCCCTCCCAACGTTCCACGCTGCTGTACATGATTCCGTTTGTGGTCCTCTGCTATGCCGGCTACTACCTCAAGACCAGATTCGATTCCTCCGATTCCGACTAGGAGAGGAAGAGGCGTGCGGGCTCGGGCCGGTGTTCTGTCGGCGCGCTCGGTAGACTGGGGAGAATGAGCCCAGAAGCGTTAAGTGAACTGATTTCCAAGATTGCCCATGCTCTCGTTGCCGCCGGTAAGGCAGGCACCCTGACCGACGAGCTGATCCCCCCGGTGTCCAAGCTCACCGTGATGCGCCCGAAGGACCGCGCACACGGCGACTGGGCCTCCAATGCGGCCATGCAGCTGGCTAAAAAAGCCGGTATGAAACCTCACGATCTGGCTGAGCTGTTCGCGGCCGAACTGGCCCAGTCCGACGGTATCAAGTCCGTGGAAGTGGCCGGTCCCGGCTTCATCAACATCGTGCTTGACTCCGCTTCCGCAGCGGCCGTGGTCGATGCCGTGCTTGAAGCAGGCAACGCCTACGGCAAGAACGACCATCTCGGCGGTGAGACCCTGAATCTCGAATTCGTCTCCGCCAACCCGACCGGCCCCATCCATATCGGCGGCACTCGCTGGGCCGCCGTCGGCGACTCCATGGCCCGCGTGCTCGAAGCCAATGGCGCCAAGGTCGTGCGCGAATACTACTTCAATGACCATGGCGAGCAGATCAACCGTTTCGCCAAATCCCTCGTGGCGGCCGCCCACGGCGAAGAGACCCCGATCGACGGCTACAAGGGTGCCTATATCGATGAAATCGCGCAGCGCGTCATCGATGAAGCCAAGTCCGACGGCATCGACATCCTCGATCTGCCGCGCATCGACGGCGGCAAGGACGACAAGGGCGAACCGCTCGGCGAAGGTGACTCCGAACAGCGTGAGGAATTCCGCAAGCGCGCAGTGCCGATGATGTTCGACGAAATCCGCAGATCCATGAAGAACTTCCGCGTGAACTTCGACGTGTGGTTCCACGAGAACAGCCTGTACTCGGACGGCGAGGTCGACAAGGCCATCGCCGACCTGCGCGAACGCGGCGACATCTACGAAAAGGACGGCGCCACTTGGTTCGAATCCACCAAGCATGGCGACGACAAGGATCGTGTGATCATCAAGTCCGACGGCAACTACGCCTACTTCGCCGCCGACATCGCCTACTATCGCAACAAGCGCCATCGCGAAGCCGATCCGGCGGACGTGGCCATCTACATGCTTGGCGCCGACCACCACGGCTACATCGGCCGCATGATGGCCATGTGCGCCGCATTCGGTGACGAACCGGGCAGGAACATGCAGATTCTCATCGGCCAGCTCGTCAACGTGATGAAGGACGGCAAGGCCGTACGTATGTCGAAGCGCGCCGGCAACGTCGTGACCATCGACGATCTGACCGAGGCCATCGGCGTGGACGCCTCCCGCTACTCGCTGGCCCGCACCGACTACAACTCCCCGGTCGACATCGACCTGAACCTGCTTGCATCGCATTCCAACGAAAATCCGGTGTACTACGTGCAATATGCGCATGCCCGTTCCTGCAACGTGGACCGCAACGCGGCCGCGGCCGGCATCACCTACGATGGCGCCGACGTGAGCCTGCTCGACACCGTGGCCGATGGCGAAGTGCTCGCCGCCTTGGCCCAGTGGCCGGCCCTGCTTCGGGAAGCCGGCGATCTGCGCGCGCCGCACCGCGTGGCCCACTACCTTGAGGACCTTGCCGCCACCTACCATAAGTGGTACAACGTGGAACGCGTGGTGCCGATGGCACTCACCGACCCGGAAGCCCGCGGAGAGGACGCCGAGGCCGTGCGCATTGCCAAGGCTCCGGAACCGGCCCGCGCCGCCGCACGCCTGAAGCTCAACGACGCCGTCCGGACCGTAATCGCCGAAGGTCTTGACCTACTCGGCGTCACCGCCCCCGACAGGATGTGAGGCCGAACATGCCCATCACCCCGATTTGGCCGGCCGGGTCGGCCGTGAACGACAACGGTGAAATCACCTTCCACGGTCGCACCGCCGAAAGCCTGCTCGACGAATTCGGCTCGCCGCTCTACGTCATCGACACCGATGAAGTGCGTGCGCGCGCCTCGAAATTCGTAACATCCGCAGGCAATGCGTTCAACAACACCGTCACGCACGTAAGCTTCGCCGGCAAGGCATTGCTGTCCAAGGAGATCTGCCGCATCGTCACCGAAGCGGGCATGCTCATCGACACCTGCACCATGGGCGAGATGCGCATCGCGCTCGCCGCAGGCGTTCCGGGCCGTAGGCTCGTATTGCACGGCAACAACAAATCCGATGAGGAAATTGCGCTCGCCATCGAACAGGGATTCGCCAAAATCGTGGTGGACGAGCCGAACGAGCCCGCTCGCATCGCCGACATCGCCAAACGGCTTGGCAAGCGAGCACGGGTGATGCTGCGTGTCACCTCCGGCATCCATGCGGGCGGTCACGAATTCGTTTCGACCGCGCACGAGGATCAGAAATTCGGCGTGGCGTTGCTGCCGGTGGACGCCGACGCGAGCAAGCTGAGCGTGCTGGACGATCTGACCGACGTGACTCCGGCAGGAAGCAATGCAAGGCTGGGGGAGCAGTCGGGCGAGGCCGGTTCCGACCGTGCCCTGCGGTATGACATCAAGTACCCCTATGACATGAGCCACGAGAAGGTTTCGGAAGGCGATCGCAAACTTGCCGAAGCCATGACCATGGTGGCTGACGGACCGGCGCTCGCCGTGCTGAAGGATATCCAACGCCATCAGGACGTACTTGAACTGGTCGGCGTGCACTCGCATATCGGCTCCAACATCCATGATGCGGATGCCTTCATTCAGGCCGCGAAACGCATGATGCTCCTACGCAAGACCTTCTACGCCACCGATGCGTACACGCTGCCGGAGGTCGATCTGGGCGGCGGCTATTCCGTGGCCTACACCGATGGCGAGGATGCCATGGACATCGATGTGGAACTCGGCCGTCTTGCCGACGCGGTCACCACCGTGAACCGTGCGCTCGGCATGCCCGCTCCGGTCATCTCCTTCGAACCGGGTCGTTGGACGGTCGCGCCGACCGGCGTGACGCTCTACCGTGTGGGCACTGTCAAACCAGTGCGGCTGAATGGCGACGCCACCGACAAGGCCGGCAATCCGGTGCATGAACGTGTGTACGTATCCGTTGACGGCGGCATGAGCGACAACATCCGTCCTGCCCTGTACGGCTCCGACTACACCGCACGGCTTGCCAATCGTAAGGGTTCGGACGACACCAAACTGTGTCGTGTGGTGGGCATGCACTGCGAATCCGGCGACATCGTCGTGAACGAAGTGCGGCTGCCGGCCGACATCACGCGCGGCGACATTCTCGCGGTGCCGGTCACCGGCGCGTATGGGCGCACCATGGCCAGCAACTACAATCAGGCATTGATTCCGGCGGTCGTCGGCATCGGCGAGACCGATGCGCATGTGATGATTCGCCGTCAGAGCATCGACGATCTCCTCAGCTGGGACGTCAGCCGGTAACGGCGCGTATCGACGGAACGTCAGCGCGCAATCAACGTACCCACCGGACCGCCGGCAAGTACGGCACCGTGGGCGGTGATGTCGATTGCGTCGATGTCGTCGGCGTTCGTGAACACCACGATTACGTCGGTGAGCTTTCCGGCCGCATGCACGGCCGCCAGATTGACTTCGTCGATCGGCTCACCGGCGTTGACCTTCTGCCCGGGCTGTACCAGCAAGGTGAACGGCCCGCCCTTGAGCTGCACCGTATCGATGCCGATGTGCACCAGCGCTTCAATGCCGTTCTCCATCGTGATGCCCACGGCATGCCTCGCATTGGCAATGGTCGAGATGGTGCCGCTGACCGGTGCCACGATCAGCCCATTGCTCGGCGTTACGGCGAAACCGTCGCCGAGCACCTTTGTGGAGAATACGTCGTCGGCCACTTCTTCCAACGATTTCGCGGCGCCGTCGGCAGGCGAGCAGAGCGCGATTCGCGTCGGCAGATGTTCCTCCTGCGACGATGCCGTGCGGGAATCGTCGGCGGGCGACTCGACAAAGGCCCCCTCATCGGGATTCGAGACGGAGGCGTCGGCCTTCTTGTGGAACAGAGAGGCGAAGAATCCTGCCATTGCATGTCCTTTCGTGGACTTTGTTCGGCGGGCGCTCAACGTTGAAGCCGGCACGAACGCGTTCGTGGTTACCTTCTACTGAACATGGTACGTCACGTATGGGGACGTTTACGGCAGAATTGTCGCAAATAGCGATTTCTTTCTTGGAATTTCGCCGCTGTTCGTCATATCGGCCCCGTACAATGAGCAACGTTATACCAATATTTCACATTCGAGGGAGGATGCCTTGGCACAGGAAGATGTTGCACCGATTCGCGTTGGATTGCTGGGTGCAGGTACCGTCGGCTCCCAGACCGCACGTCTGCTGGTGGAGCAGAAGGATGAACTCGCAGCGCGCATCGGCCGACCGATCGAACTGACCGGCGTCGCTTGCCTCGACCCCGCCGAAACCGACCCGTTCCCATGGATTGACAAGTCCGTGGTCACCACCGACACCATGAGCGTGGCCACCGGTTCGGACATCGTCATCGAGCTGATCGGCGGTACCGGCGTAGCCCGCAAGTTCGTGCTCGCCGCCATCGAATCCGGTGCTTCCGTGGTCACCGCCAACAAGGCTCTGCTCGCCAAGTACGGTCCGGAGATTTACGCGGCCGCCGAAGCCAAGGGCGTCGATATCTACTTCGAGGCCTCCGTAGGCGGTGCCATTCCGTTCCTCAAGCCGTTGCGCGAATCGCTGGTGGGCGACAAGGTGACGAGCATGCTCGGTATCGTCAACGGCACCACCAACTACATTCTCGACGAGATGACCACCAAGGGCCTCGACTTCGACGACGTGCTCAAGGACGCTCAGGCCAAGGGCTATGCCGAAGCCGACCCGACCGGCGACATCGAAGGCTATGACGCCGCCAACAAGGCCGCCATCATGGCCACCCTGGGCTTCCACACCAATGTGACCATCGACGACGTGTCCGTCGAAGGCATCACCAAGATCACCGCCGATGACATCGCCGCGGCCACCGCCGAAGACAAGGTCATCAAACTGCTGGCCGTCGTGGAGAATACCGAAGCCGGCGTTTCCGCGCGAGTGTATCCGGCGCTGATCTCCAACAACCATCCGCTGGCATCCGTTCACGGTTCCTTCAACGCCGTGTTCGTCAAGGCCGAGGCGGCCGATGACCTCATGTTCTACGGTCGTGGCGCGGGCGGCGCTCCGACCGCCTCCGCGGTGGTCGGCGACGTGGTCACCGAGGCGCGTCATATCGCGCAAGGCTGCACAGGCCCGGTCATTCCGCTGTATAACGACTTGAAGAAGGCGCCGATCGAAGCGTCCAAGGCCGAGTTCGCCGTACGTTTCGTGATTCACGACAATCCGGGCGTACTCGCCGCCATCGCGGCCAAGTTCGCCGAGCATGGCGTGTCCATCAACGGTGTGAATCAGGATCTGAAGCCCACCCTCAAGGATCCGGGCTATGACGGCGAGCTGCAGCAGCTGCGTCTGGTCACGCATATGACCGACGAGCTCACCCTGCGCAAGACCGTCAAGGATGTGTGTGAGCTCGATTGCGTGGTCGGCGAGCCGTCGATTCTGCGCGTATTGAACTGATTGCGGTGCGGGGCCCACGATTGCAGGCAAGGCAAACGTGGGCCCCGACTTCGATGATGATTGCGTGCCGTGATTTGACCGTTGTACCGGTTCGGGTATACGGTGCATGATTTGTAATGAAGATGTGACGAAGGACGACGAGATATGACTCCAGTTACTCGCAAGGTGCGTGTAAGCGTTCCGGCCACCAGCGCCAACCTCGGCTCCGGCTTCGATACGGTCGGACTGGCCCTGGACTACCACGACGAACTTGAATTCACGTTGTGCACCGACCCGGTGAACACCGCGGCGCAGGTGATGATCGAAGGCGAGGGTGCCGACACCCTGCCGCGCGACGAAACCCACTTGGTGGTCTCCACCTTCCGCCGTGCATGCCAGACCTTCGGACTGGGGCGCGTGGGCTTCATCCTTCAGGCGAACAACCGCATTCCGCAGGCACGGGGCATGGGATCCTCCGCCGAAGCCATCGTGGCCGGCATCGCCGCAGCGGCAGCTTTCGCGCAGGATGACGAACTCAATCGTGACGCCGTGTTCGAGCTGGCCGCCGCCATCGAAGGCCATCCCGACAATGTAGCGCCGGCCGTGTACGGAGGCCTGACCATGTCGTGGGATATGGAGACCGCGGAAGGTGTCGGCTCCGTGCCGATCCCGGGCGGTGATCCGCTTCACAATGGCTTCCATACCATCAACTACCGTGTGGCCGATGACCTGACCGCCGCCGTGTTCGTTCCGGATTACGAGCTGTCTACCGAAAAGGCTCGTCAGGCCCTGCCGGGCAAGGTCGCCTTCAAGGATGCCGTGCACAATGTGTCCCGTGTGAGCCTGTTGCCGGCCGCCATGAATCCGGGCATGCTCGCCCTTGGCCAGAAGAAGAACGCCAATGCGTTGCTGTACGCCGCCACGCAGGATCGATTGCACCAACCGTATCGTGCATCGCTGATGGAACCGTCTTGGGCCCTGATCGAGAAGATGCGCTCCTACGGGTTCGCCTCCACCGTTTCCGGCGCCGGACCGTGCGTGTTGGTGCTGCATCATGGCGACGCCCGCGAGGAACTCGAACGGATTGCGGCGGAAGAGCTTTCCTCCGGCCGTTGGCGCGTGCTGCATCTCGGCGTCGACACCAAGGGCGTGCAGGTGGAGCGCGCATGAGTACTTCCATTCCGCTGATTCTCGCCTCGAAATCCAAGCCACGTCGCGACGTGCTGTTCTCAGCCGGCATCTGCCCGACCATCCGCGTTTCGAACGTCGACGAGCCGGCTGCGCTGGAACGCGCCGCCGCCGAAGCCGGGGTTCGTGTCGCCGATCTGTCGGTCGAGCGGCGAGTGATGATCCTGGCTTCCGCCAAGGCCGAGGCCGTACATGAGGCGTACCGTAACGTCGCGGCGACCGCAGCCGCCGCTTCGGGCGAGAGGATCATCGGATATCCGCTGAAGTCCCGTGAGATTGCGGGAGATACGGCCGTCGCCGGTTTTGAGACCGGATCCGCGGCCGATGTCGTTACGTTGCGACCGGAAGTCGTGCAGGATTCCGACGATGTGCAGACCCGTGATTTTTCCGATGTCGCCATTCCGACCGTCACCGAGCCGATCACCGATGCGGTCGAAGGTCAGCCGGGACTTACCCGCGCCACCGTCGGCCCGCTGATTCTCGGTTGTGACTCCATGTTTCTGCTTGATGGCGAATGCTATGGCAAGCCGCACAGCGAAGCCGTCGCTCGTGAGCGGTTGCGCGCCATGCGAGGCGCCACCGGCGAACTGTGGACCGGCCATTGCCTGATTGATTTCGCCACTGGTCGCATGGTCCGTGGCGCGAGTAAGGCCACATTGCATTTCTGCGAATATTCCGACCTTGACATCGAGCGTTACATTGCCACCGGTGAGCCGCTGGAGGTTGCCGGATCCTTTACGCTGGAAGGTTTCGGTGGCGCGTTCATCGATTCCATCGAGGGCGATCCACACGGCATCATCGGATTGAGCCTGCCGTTGGTGCGCCGACTGGCGGCCGGACTGGGTGTGGAATGGACCGATCTGTGGAATGTGACGCGTGAGGACCAATATCCGCGCGTGACTCATGATGCGAAAACGGGAGCGGCGAAACCGTTGCCGCCCAAAGAAAATGTGCATCAGCCTGGCGACGGCTGGGTGGACTGCGCCTGCGGACGTAAGCATTGGGGCATCAACGGCGCTTCCGGCGTGCTACTGGCCCGACGCGATGAAGAGACCGGCAAGGTGACGCATATCGTCATGCAGCATCGTGCGGTCTGGAGCGCGGAAGGTGGCACGTGGGGCATTCCGGGCGGCGCCACCGCCGACGGCGAGAGCCCGATCGAAGGTGCGTTGCGGGAATCCTACGAGGAAGCCAACATCACTCCGGAAGACATTGAAGTGGTCGGCTCCTACCGTGAGGATCACGGACCGTGGGCATATACCACCGTCTTCGCCTTCGAGAAGCCCGGGCATCATGTGCATCCGGCCGCGAATGACGACGAAAGCATGGAAGTCGAATGGGTTCCGATCGACGAGGTCCCCAATCGCAGGCTCCTGACCGCCATGCGTACCGACTGGCCGAATTTTGCGGCTCGACTTGCCCGTCTGGCGGCTCGGTAAGTAAGTTCGCCGGTGGTTGCCGGCATGCACGAATGCTGCACTAAGTGAACGCGAGAGAACGTCTGTTAGCGCTAACTGAAGTTGCGTGTAGAATGGTCGAAGGCAACAATGGTCGTGTGTGGAGGGCAATGAGGCATGGCAGTCAGGCGTAAAACGGCGAACAAGCGTCCTTCCATGTTCGAGGTCGCCAAGCTTGCCGGAGTGAGTCATCAGACGGTGTCGCGCGTCATCAATCATTCGCCTGATGTGTCGGACGCCACGCGGGAGAGAGTGCAGAAGGCCATTGACGAACTTGGCTATCGACCGAGCAATTCCGCGCGCGCTCTGGCTTCGCGCCGCTCGCGCACCATCGGATTGATTGCCGGCGGCCAGCGTTTCTATGGTCCGATTTCCGCGATTTCCGCCATCGAGTCCATGGCTCGGTCGCATGGTTTGTTCATGTCGGTAAGCATGGTGCACGAGGCGTTGTGTACGCAAGGTGATTTTGACGATTTATGCCGCACCTTCGACGAACAGAACGTGGACGCGTTCATTTTCCTGACGCCGACCGATGTGATGTTCTCCGCCGCATGCCGTGCGCAGATTTCGCAGCCGCGTGTGATCGTCACTTCCACTCACGGAGGCGTAAGCGTGCAGGACGGTTTGCGGCTGATGACGTCCGCCGACCGCCGTCATGTTTCCGTGGTGGGCGTGGATCAGTGGGGTGCCATGGCTGACGTGATGCGAATGGTCAGCGAATATGGCCACCGTTCGGTGTTGTATTTCGCCGGTCCGAAGGAATGGCGGGATGCGGCGACCCGTTTGCTCGCTTGGAACAAGCTATGCGGGGCGAACGCGATCAGTTCCGTGACCGTGCAATGTGAATCGTGGGATGCCACGGAAGCGTACGGCAAAATGAATCATGTGCTTGACAATATCGGACGCACCGGCGGTGAACTGCCGACCTGTGTGGTGTGTGCGAACGACAGCCAGTCCGTGGGCGTGGCTCGCGCGTTGCACGAGCACGGTGTGCGCATTCCGCAGGATGTCAGCGTCGTCGGTTTTGATGATATGCCGGCGATGGACAATATGTTCCCGCCCCTGACCACGATTCACCCGGACTTCGAACGACTTGGTACCGCAGCCATGCGTGAGGCGCTGTATCTGCTTGGGGAGGGCGACGAGAACTCGTTCTCCATCTCGCAGCATGGTGTGGGCCTTATCCCCGCCAAAGTCATGAATCGCAGTTCTTTGGGGCCTGTACGCCACCGCTGAGTTCCGTTGCCCGTGACTCTTCGGCTTGTGGGTGTCCGAATCTTCAAATTCGGACACCCACAAGCCGTTTGTCGTTCCCTGGTTGTCCGATTTTGGTGAATCGGACGGATGAGTTTTGGTGAATCGGACGGATGATGTCTGCCGAAGGATGGTTTGGATGTCCCCCGTTTCCTGGGATCAGGCGAATTGCATGGAGTGGCAGGACACGGCGGACTTGTGTGGTCGATGCTTTCCGTTTAGAATAGTGAGCGTTAACAGTGAGCGCTAACATTCGGTTGACAGAGTGGTTACGAGGCGCTCGGACGCAAGGAGTTTGGAACTATGTCGCAAGAGCCGGTTGCGTTGACCGCCGAGAAAATCCGCGCAGGCAAGACGAGCTTGGGCATCGAATTCGGATCTACCCGAATCAAAGCGGTGCTTATCGATGACGAATACCACACCATCGCCGCCGGCGATTACGGCTGGGCCAGCCATCTGGAAGACGGCCTGTGGAGCTACACCCAGGAGGAGATCTGGACGGGCCTGCAGACCGCATACGCCAAGATGGCCGGCGACGTGGAAACCGCTTACGGCGAGAAATTGACCCATGTGGGGCACATCGGCTTCTCCGCCATGATGCACGGCTACCTCGCCTTTGACGAGAACGGCGAGCTGCTTGTCCCATTCCGCACCTGGCAGAACACCAACACATCCGAAGCTCATGAGAAGCTCTCGGAACTCTTCCAATACAATATTCCGGAACGCTGGTCCATCGCCCACCTCTACCAGTCCGTGCTCAACAAGGAGGAGCACGTCGGCAAGGTGGCTTATTTCACCACGCTCGCTGGCTATGTGCACTGGAAGCTCACCGGTAGGAAGGTGCTCGGCGTGGGAGATGCCTCCGGCATGTTCCCCATCGACCCGACCACTCACACCTACGAAACCACGTTCATCGACAAGTTCGATGCGCTGCCGGAAGTCGCGGCCCAGCCATGGAAGCTTGAAGATCTACTTCCCGAACCGCTGGTGGCCGGTGCTCCGGCAGGCGAACTCACCGCCGAAGGCGCCAAGCTGCTCGACCCGACCGGCACCCTCCAGCCGGGCATCACCCTCGCCCCGCCTGAAGGTGACGCCGGCACCGGAATGGTGGCCACCAATTCCGTGCGCGTGCGCACTGGCAACGTTTCCGCCGGCACTTCGATCTTCGCCATGGTGGTGCTCGAACACAAGCTGGCACGACTGCATCCGGAAGTGGATCTCGTCACCACTCCGGCCGGTGATTTGGCTGGTATGAGCCACGCCAACAACTTCACCTCCGATCTCAATGCATGGGTCGGCCTGTTCGGCCAGTTCGCGGCTGCCATCGGACAGCCGGTCGACGCCGGCACGCTGTATGGCACGCTCTTCCGTTCCGCGATTGAGGATGACGTCGACTCCAATTGCGGAGGACTCATCAACTATCCGTTCCGCTCCGGCGAATTCCTGGCCGGCCTGTCGGAAGGCCGGCCGCTGTTCGCCCGCGGTCCGGAAGCTCGGATGAGTCTTGGCAATTTCATGCGGGCCCAACTGTTCGGCGCATTCTCGCCGGTGAAGATCGGCATGGACGTTATGACCAAGGACGAAGGCGTCGCAGTCGATTCACTCGTTGGGCATGGTGGCATCTTCACCACGCCGAAGGTCGCGCAGAAAATCCTCGCGGCCGCGTTCGACACTCCGATCAAGGTCATGGCCACCGCCGCTGAAGGCGGAGCGTGGGGTATGGCCGTGCTCGCCGACTACCTGTGGCATGCCGACCAGCCGCTTGACGAATACCTCGATTCGCGCGTCTTCTCGGACGCGGTCTCCACCACGGAAGAGCCGGACGCCGACGACGTGGCCGGTTTCGAGGAATTCTTCGACCGCTTCCGCAAGGGACTGCCGATGGAGCACGCCGCAATCGCAAGCATCCCTCTGGAAACCAAGTAATCGTAAATCAAATCAAGACCTGACGAAAGGAAAACACATCATGGCAACTCTGGCTGATTACGGCCCCGAGGTCCGCGCCGAAGTCAAGCAGGTGCGCGAAGTCGTCGCAACCCTGCACGAGCAGTTGATCAAGTGGAATCTGGTCGTATGGACGGCCGGCAACGTGTCCCAGCGTCTGCACACCGCCGACCTGATGGTCATCAAACCGTCCGGCCTGCGCTACGAGTACCTGACTCCGTCGAGCATGGTCGTGTGCGACCTCGACGGCAACGTGGTCGACGGCTCCGAGTCGCCGAGCTCCGACACCGCTTCCCATGCCTACATCTACCGTCACATGCCCGACGTGTATGGTGTGGTGCACACCCACTCCACCTACGCGACCGCATGGGCGGCGACCGGCCAGAACATTCCGTGCGGCCTGACCATGATGGGTGACGAGTTCGGCGGGCCGGTACCGGTCGGACCGTTCCGACTGATCGGTTCCGAGGCCATTGGCGAGGGCGTGGTGGAGACCCTGAAGAAGTATCCGAAGTCTCCGGCCGTGCTCATGCAGAATCATGGCCCGTTCACCATCGGCAAGGATGCGGAAGGCGCCGTCAAGGCCGCCGCCATGACCGAGGAGGTGGCTCACACCATGTGGGCGGCCAAGCAGCTGGGCGATATCATTCCGATTCCGCAGGAGGACATCGACAAGCTGAACGACCGCTACCAGAACGTTTACGGACAGCACTGACGACGTTCCTTCGCCAGAGATGGCGGCGCAACATAATCGACAAAGCACAATCAACGATCGCAACAACAACGAAGTAAAGGAAACAACATGACAATGGAAAACCCGTTCGAAGGTAAGGAAGTCTGGTTCGGTGTCGGCTCCCAGGATCTTTATGGCGAAGAAGCCCTGCGCCAGGTGGCCGAACAGTCCGGCGAAATCGTCGACGCGCTCAACGCCACCGGCAAGATTCCGGTCAAGATCGTGCTGAAGCCCACCCTGAAGTCCTCCGACGGCGTCAAGGCCTTCATGGTCGAAGCTTCCGCAAATCCGAACGTCATCGGTGTGATCACCTGGTGCCACACCTTCTCTCCGGCCAAGATGTGGATTCGCGGCCTCGAAGTGCTCACCAAGCCGCTGCTGCAGCTCAACACCCAGCATCACTTCGAGATTCCGTGGGAAACCATCGACATGGACTTCATGAACCTGAACCAGGCCGCCCACGGCGACCGCGAGTTCGGTTACATTTTGACCCGTCTGGGCATCGATCGTAAGATCGTCGTCGGCCACTACACCGATCCGGAAGTCGCCGAGCAGATTGCCACCTGGACCCGCGCCTGTGCCGGCTGGGATGCCTCCAACAACATGAAGGTCATGCGCTGGGGCGACAACATGCGTAACGTGGCTGTCACCGAAGGCGACAAGACCGAAGCCGAGCGCGTGTTCGGCGCTTCCATCAACACTTGGGCCGTCAACGAACTGTGCGCCGCCTACGACGCCGTCAAGGACGATCAGGTCAAGGAGATCATCGAAGACTACAAGGCCAAGTACGACGTCGATCCGGAACTGCTTGACGCCAAGTACGACTCCCTGTTCATCGCGGCCAAGGAAGAGGCCGCCATGGTCAACATGATGCGTGCCAACGGCTGCACCGCCGGCGTCGACAACTTCGAGGACCTCGGCTCCCTGCCGCAGCTGCCGGGCGTCGGCCCGCAGCGCTTCCCATCCGAGTACGGTTTCGGCTTCTCCGCCGAGGGTGATTGGAAGACCGCCGTGCTCGTGCGTATCGGCGCCGTGATGGGGTATGGCCTTGACGGTGGCGCGTCCCTCATGGAGGACTACTCCTACAACTTCGTGCCGGGCCGTGAGAAGATTATGGGCTCCCACATGCTTGAAACCTCTCCGTCCATTGGCATCATCGCCAAGCCGAAACTGGAGATTCATCCGCTCGGCATCGGCGGCAAGGCCGATCCGGTGCGTCTGGTCTTCACCGGCGCCCCGAAGAAGGATGCTGTGGTCGTGTCCATGTCTGATGTGCGCGAACGCTTCCGCCTGACCATGAACGTGGTCGACATCGTCGAGCCGGACGGTTCCCTCAAGGAGCTGCCGTGCGCCCGTGCCCTGTGGGTTCCGCGTCCGAACCTGAAGACCTCCGCCGAGTGCTGGCTGCGCTCCGGTGCTTCGCACCACACCTGCATGACCACTTCCGTCGGCCGTGAGGCTTGGGAGGACTTCGCCCGCATTGCCGGCGTCGAGCTCGCCACCATTGACGAGAACACCACCGCCCGCGAATTCGAGCGTGACCTCGAGATCAGTGAGATGTACCACCGTCTCAACAATCGTCACTGAGTCGATGTGCCGTAAGCGTCGGCAGTCCGGGGCCACACCCAATCTGCCGACGCTTACGGCACTCTAGGCGGAGGTGCCTCAATCTACCGACACTGAGAGGCGCTGAGCGTCGGCAGGTTGGGCAAGTGTCGCAAACTGCCGACACTCAGACATACTTAGGCGTCGGTGGATTGAGCGGATTCCCAATCCACCGACGCCTAAGTATGTGCGGCTGGTGAACGCAGGCTTCAGCGCTTGCCGTTGTAAAGCTGCTGGTCGATCACATCGGCGAAGATGCGGTTCACCGCCGGGCGCACCACCTTCAGCGACGGCGTCAGGCACTTGTTTCCCTGCGTGAATTGCGTGTCCAGAACTACGAATTTGCGCACGGATTCGGCACGTGACACCGTGGCGTTCGCCTTATCCACATACTGCTGAATTTCATCATGCACGGCAGCGGTGGTGGCTACGCGATCCAGCGGCGTATCCGCCGACAGACCGACGGTCGGCAACCACGCCGCCAGCCCCTCCGGATCCAACGTAACCAGCGCCCCGATGAACGGACGATTGTCGCCGACGACCACCGCATGCTCCACGATCGGGCACTTCGCAATCTCCTGTTCCATTGGAATGGGGGAGACGTTCTTACCTCCGGCCGTGATGATGATGTCCTTCTTGCGGCCGGTGATCGTGATGCGCCCCTCATCGTCGATCGAGGCAAGGTCTCCGGTGCATAGCCATCCGTCCTCAGTGAACACTTCAGCGGTTTTGTCGGGTAGATTGTGGTAGCCCAGAAAGACGTTCGGGCCCTTCACCTGCAGCTCGCCGTCCGTGGAAATGCGCACGGACGAACCCGGTGCCGGCTGGCCGACGGTGCCGATCACATTGTCGGTGACGCGGGTTGCGGCGAACGGTGCCGCGGTTTCCGTCATGCCGTAACCTTGAATCATCGGCAGGCCGATGCCGGCGAAGAAATGTGCCAACGATGCGTCCAGCGGAGCGCCGCCGCAGGCGACATAACGAATCCTCGGTCCCAAAGCGCCACGGACGGTGCGGTACACGGAGGCCTCATACGACAGGTGCTGCGCAGTCTGCTTCATGGTCGGCTTCTCGCCGGCCTGCTCCATGCGCGACCAATCGCGTGCGGCTTCGGCGGCTTTGAAGAACAGGCGACCCTTCCAGCCGGTGCCGGCCTTGCGGGAAGCGGCGTTGTAGACCTTCTCGAACACGCGTGGCACGCCCAGAAGATAGGTCGGTTCGAAAGAACGTACGTCCGGAAGCAGCGTCTTGGTATCCGGCAGATAGCCGACGACGCCGTCATCGGAGGCGATTGAACAATATTGGATGAAACGTGCGAAACAGTGTGCCAACGGCAGGAACAGCAGCAGGCGCGGATGGTCGTCAGTGATCATTTCATGCAGGGCCATGCTTGCGGCACGCGTGATCGCAACGAAATTGCGATGAGAGAGTTCCGCGCCCTTCGGAGCTCCGGTGGAACCGGACGTGTATACGATGGTCGCCAGATCGTCGGCCTTCACCGCACCCATGCGCGCGGAAAGCTCTTCATCGGATACGGCCACGCCCATGCCTTCCAGCGCGCCCATGGCATTGGAATCAAGCATGAGAATGTGCTTCAACGAAGGGCAGTGGTCGATGACTGAATCAAGACGGTCGAATCGTTCGCGATTGTCCGCGATGGCCAGTTTCACTTCGGAATCGTTGAGAATGCGCTCGGCCTGTGCTGCGGAATCGGTATCGTAGATCGGTACGCTGACGGCGCCGATGGCGGCAAGCGCAAAATCGAGCACGCCCCATTCGTAACGGGTGGTGGAGAAGATGGTCACCGCGTCACCCTGTTTGACTCCAAAGGCGATCAGGCCTTTCGCGGCGGCGACCACGGCCTGGTGGAATTCTCCTGTGGTTACATTCGCCCATCGGCCTGGGCCGATTTTGCGGGCGGCGATTATCGTGTCTTCGCCGGTGCGCTCAATGCGCTCCGTGAGCAGGGAGTAGATGGATTCGTCGTCGCGTACCTCAGCGGATGTGCCTGGAGTCGTGTACTCGGTGAGCATGAAGTGTTCTCTTTTCTCGCGGGAATCGGCCGCGTAGCGGTGCGGTACTGCCGCGTAATCCTCTGCACAAGGGAGGTTTACCCCTTGAAACGCCTTGCACATCATACGTGGTAACGATATGAGTCTGCATTGTGAGAAGCGACAAGAACACTTCGATTCACTTTGTATGAACTGACAAATGAATTGAAATCGTCAAACACGGTGTTGCAATCGCGTGACAATCGTTCTGAAAAAGGATTGACATGGCGCCGACGTAAATCTGAATGGAATGGGAGCCGTCAGCAAGGGGGTGTCGTCTGAACGGAATGCATCAGAATCTGCTGAAATGTTGTTGAATATCACCGTGTTATCCGTGTACACTCACGATTGACGCAATTACCCCTTGCGTCAAGGCTGCCTGCTCAATGGCGAACATCCAGCCTCTCTTGAGGCCGTGCGGGATTCCTGCCACTACCTCCTAACTTGCTGTCCCGCCGCCGTGCGAGCACTCCGTCTCGTCTCCCGGCATTGCGCCAATGTGACGGCACTGAAAAATAGCCATTCCCAAATTCATGAACTATGGAGAGTTTCGTAGAGTGCTCGCACGGCGGCGGGACAGCAAATTAGGGGGGTATGCGTGCCGGCGGTGACTGGCTCTAAGAAGAAGTCATTGTGCATTCGGCACGTGGTCTGTAGCCTGAGATGTGGATTTGCGTATGACGCGTTTGCGGCGTGAGGCTTATGAAAGAGGCGCGATGTTCGATAGACGACTGTTCTCCATGGCTCCCGGCGTCGGTCGGTTGGTGGCGGCGAAAGTGCTATGCCAGTGGATAGGCCTGCTCGCGAACGTCGTCTTTGTTTTCACGTTAGCGCACATGCTTGAGTACCTGCTGCTCGGCACGGAAATCACCGTACTCAATGGTCGGCTCAGTGGCTTCGCCGCCCATGTGGGTACTTCGACGTTTGCCGCTGGACTGCCGGGAGGGGCGATTGCGGCCTATGCGATCGTCATCGTCTTCGCCATGATGGTCCGTTTCCTCATGCTGCGTTCCGCAGCCCACTTCGGCACCGAGGCTGCCGAACGGGTCAAACTTGCATTGCGTGAAAAACTGTTCAATAAGATGCTTGCACTCGGCCCCTCGTATTCGCAACGTGTGGGCACTGCCGACGTGGTGCAGTCCGCCGGCGAGGGCGTCGAGCAGATTCAAAGTTTCTTCGAACTGTTCCTGCCCCAGTTGTTCTATGCCGTGTTGGCGCCGATTACGTTGTTCCTTGTTGTGGCACCGATCAATGTGCCGACCGCTGCGACGTTGCTCATCTGCGCGCCGCTCATTGTGTTGATCGTGGGACTGGTGGCGATGCGTGCCGCCCGCGTATTCAAACAATATTGGGGCAAGTACACTGACATGGGCTCCGCATTCCTTGATAATCTGCAGGGGCTGGAAACATTGAAGACCTTCGACGCCGACGCCAGCGCTGCGCAGGAGATGGACGAAAAGGCCGAGCAATTCCGCGTGATGACCATGAATGTACTGCAGATTCAGCTACGTTCGCTTACCGCGATGGACGTGGTCGCCTATGGTGGATCGGCAGCCGGCATCATCGTCGCGATCTGGCAATACATGGTTGGCGGATGGTATCCGGCCGGCATATACGATTGGCTGCCGAACTTTTTCCGTTTCGCCGACTTGGGATCGTTGCCGCTCGCCGGAGTGCTGATTGTGATCCTGCTGTCCGCCGACTTCTTCATTCCGTTGCGACAGTTGGGTTCCTTCTTCCACGTCGCCATGAACGGCATGACGTCCACAAAACGTATTTTCGCTTTGTTGGACGCGCCCGAGCCGACCCGCGGCACGGTCGGTCTACCCGTCTATGGCAATGGTGTCACCGTCGACTTCCGAGACGTCGCCTTCCGCTACGCCTCACCGTCCAATCCTCCGCAATCGGAAAACGCCGCGCACGGTACGGCCAAAGGTGGTGCCCTTCAAGGTGTCTCCCTCACCGCAACCCCCGGCAATCTAACCGTGATCGTAGGCCCTTCCGGTTCCGGCAAATCCACTGCGGCCAAGCTTCTCGCCGGCTCTCTAGTCGGGTATGAGGGCTCCATCGCTTTGTCTGTTTCGCCTTCGGCGATCTCGAACCCATCTGGCGGAGATGACGGGTTCATATGCGAATTGCGCGACTTGACCTGCGAATCATTGACAGGCAACGTCACCCTGGTCGGAGCCAACAGTCACCTGTTTGCCGGAACGTTGCGCGAGAATCTGCTGATGGCACGCCCCGACGCCACCGACGGCGACCTGTGGAGCGCCCTTGATGCGGCGCGAATCGCGGAATTCGTACGGGCCGATCCACGGGGTCTCGATCTACGCATCGACCAAGGCGCGGCGAACCTATCGGGCGGTCAACGTCAGCGCATCGCCATCGCTCGGGCGCTCCTGCGCGGTAGTGCCGTCTATGTGTTCGATGAGGCGACCAGTAGCGTCGACATGGAAAGCGAGACCTTGATCCTGCAGACGATTCGTGAACTTGCCGGCAGTGGCAGGACCGTCATCATGGTCACGCATCGCATGGCCAATGCGGTCGATGCGGATCAAGTGGCGGTGTTCGAAAACGGCAGAACCGTGGAAACCGGCACGCACGCCGAGCTCATGGCGGCCGACGGCGTGTATGCCAAGCTGTTTCGTGCTCAGGACAGTGTGGAACGAGTCGGAAAGCGAAAGGAGGCGGGTTATGGAATGTCCGCTCAGGGGCTTCGGATGTCCGATTCCGCCGAATCCGACACGAACGAAACTGCGGAGGCGAACCCTGACCTCGCAAGTCGCGAGCCGCAAGTCCAGGTACCTTCCACCAGTGGCGGCATGTCCGATTGGCGGCTTGTGAGGCGACTTCTGCATGAGGTCGGCCCTCTGCGCAAATACATGATCATCGCTTGCACCTGCGGCACACTTGGCCATCTCGCGGCCACTTTCCTACCGGTTTTCGGCGTGGCCGCGGCATTCGCTGCGATCAATCTGCCAATCTGGCATATGAATCTGACCGCTGCGATCGCGGCCATGATCGTCTGCGCGCTGATCCGTGGCGGTATGCGCTACGCCGAACAGTACATGAACCATAATGTGGCTTTCCGCCTGCTTGCGCTGTTTCGCACCAAGGCGTTCTCCGCATTGCGTCGCCTTGCGCCCGCCAAGCTCGCAGGCAAAGGCAAGGGCGACTTGATCGCGCTGGTCACCACAGACGTGGAATTGCTTGAGATTTTCTTCGCCCACACCATTTCTCCGGTCGTAATCGCCGTTGCGACCACCGTCATCTATGCCATCGCATTGCTTGCGCTGAGCCCGATCTTCGCCATCCTGCTGATTGTGGCTCATCTCATGGTCGGTGTCGTGCTGCCGAAACTGTTCGCGCTCGCAGTGCGCGGCCTGGGTTCCGGGATTCGCGGGGAATCTGCCGCACTTGATGATGAGATGCTTGATGACATGCGTGGTCTCGACGAGATCATCCGTTTTAGTCAGGGTGAATCGCGACTTGCCGGTATTGTTGCCCGCACTCGTTCCCTGTGGTCGCATCGTGCTCGTTTGAGTGCGCGCAATGGCGATTTTGCGGGACTTGGCGCGGTGCTGGTGATGTTGTTCACCGTGTTGGCAGTTTTCCTGGCGATGGTCATGCCGAATTTCGCGGCGTATGTCGGCCCGGATGCCGTCATGCCGATTGTCGTGCGACTGACCGTACCGCAGCTTGTCGCCGCGTTCGTGCTGGTTGCCAGTTCGTTTGGTCCGACGCTTGCGTTGAGCGCGCTGCCTGCGAACCTGACGCAGACTTTCGCTTCGGCGCGTCGCCTGTTCTCGTTGATGGACGAAGCTCCTGCCGTGGTCGAGACCGGCTCCGCGCATCCGGAATACCATGGCATGACTGTACGTGACGTAACGTTCGGATATGGGTTGGCGGATTCCTCGACTCCCGTTCTCTCACACGTTTCGCTTGACGTGCCGGAGCATGGAATTCTTGGCGTTCAAGGCCCGTCCGGTCGAGGCAAGTCCACGTTGCTCAAGTTGCTCATGCGCTACTGGGATCCGCAGTCCGGCGTGGTCGAATTGTCTGGAATGCCGCTGCCTCGGGTCGATGCCGGCTGGCGTCGGCGGGTGCAGACCATGATGAGTCAGGAGACGTATCTGTTCGATGGCACGATTCGTGAGAATCTGATGATCGCATTGCCTCAGGGAGTGTGCGGAGACGATTCCGCCACCGGCAAGCCGTCCGTCGGTTCCGATGCCGACCGTGCGAATGCCGAATCCGAATCCGGCACAGGTGCCGTCGCTGACTCCGGACCGCAAGACGGTGCGGGTCTTGACCGCGTGCTTCGCGACGCGCTTGACAGGGCCTCCGCACTCGAATTGGTCGATTCGCTTCCGCAAGGTCTTGACACTCCGGTCGGCGAGCTTGGTGGCCGGCTGTCTGAGGGGGAGCGTCAGCGTATCGGACTCGCGCGCATGTTCCTTCGTCATGCCGATCTGGTGTTGTTCGACGAGCCGACCAGCCGTCTCGACGCCTATAACGAATCGGTGATCCTGCAGTCGATCAACGGTCTTGCGGAGCAGGGGAGCATGGTCGTACTCGTTTCGCATCGTGATTCCACCATGCGTATCGCCGATGCGATCGTGCACATGTAGGCGTCCGCAATGTGGTCGTATGGCAACCGTTGATTATTCGTTTTTCTGATATCGTGCGTAACCGACGATTCGAAAGTGTGATCGGCGGGTGAGGCAAGAAAATCGGGCGAAATCGTATGATTGTCACCTGAATCGAAATCGCAGGGAATGGCGAGATGGTGAAAATGAGGTCAAAAATTTAGTGAAACCAACTTTTTGAACCACTGTGATATTCAGTTTATGTAATTTGTTAATTACAAATCGTTAGTATCTGTATCGGGAGTAAGACTACCGACGAAAGGCTGGCGATGGCCAACAACAGAAATGAACTGAATAAGAATCTGGCGCAGATGCTCAAGGGCGGCGTGATCATGGACGTCACCACTCCGGAGCAGGCGAGGATCGCGCAGGATGCCGGCGCGTGCGCGGTGATGGCGCTCGAGCGCATCCCGGCTGACATCCGCGCCGCCGGTGGCGTCTCCCGCATGAGCGATCCGGCCATGATCAAAGGCATTCAGGAAGCCGTGTCCATTCCGGTCATGGCCAAGGTGCGCATCGGCCACATCGCCGAGGCGCGCATTCTGCAGGCCATCGAAATCGACTATATCGACGAATCCGAAGTGCTCAGCCCGGCCGATGACGTGTATCACATCGATAAGAATCAGTTCGATGTGCCATTCGTGTGCGGTGCGAAGAATCTGGGTGAAGCGTTGCGGCGTATCGCCGAGGGTGCATCCATGATCCGTACCAAGGGCGAACCGGGCACGGGCGACGTCATCCAGGCCGTACGCCATATGCGCACCATGAACAAGCAGATTCGCGAGCTCGTCTCCCTGCGCGACGATGAGGTGTACGAGGCGGCCAAGCAGCTGGCCGTGCCGTATGACCTGGCCAAGTATGTGCATGACAACGGCCGCCTGCCGGTCGTCAACTTCGCCGCCGGCGGTGTCGCGACCCCGGCTGACGCGGCCCTCATGATGGAGCTTGGCGCGGAAGGTGTGTTCGTGGGCTCCGGCATCTTCAAGTCCGGCGACCCGGCCAAGCGCGCCGCCGCCATCGTGCAGGCCACCGCCAACTGGCAGGATGCCGACCTGCTTGCGCGCCTGTCCGAGAATCTCGGCGAGGCCATGGTCGGCATCAATGAGGACGAGATCGAGACCATCATGGCCGCCAGGGGTGAGTGATTTCTCGCCCTTATCGTTTTGACATGTCGTTCTGACGGGGCGCATGCCGGCCTCGTCGTTCCGGATGGGTGCGCCTATCATGCTGAACAAACGCGGCGAGCCGGGGATCGTAGGATTCTCGGCTCCCGCTTGCCGTCGCATAAGGAGATTCGATGGTTGTAGCCGTTGAGTATATCGCAAAGGAAGAGTCGGCCGATGTGGCCGCAGGTGCCGAATCCGCTCGTCACGGCGTGACCGGCATTCTCGCAGTGCAGGGTGCATTCGCCGAGCATGCCGCCATGCTGGACCGTCTTGGCGCCCCGTGGAAGCTGCTGCGTGCCGTCGAGGATTTCGATGACTCCATCGACCGTGTAATCCTGCCGGGTGGTGAAAGCACCACGCAGGGCAAGCTTTTGCGGTCGACCGGTCTGTTTGATTCGATTGCGGCGCATATCGCCGCGGGCAAGCCGGTGTTCGGCACCTGCGCTGGCATGATTCTGCTGGCGCGACGGCTGGATAATGATTCGAACGTCTACTTCGGTGCGCTTGACGCCATCGTGCGCCGTAACGCTTATGGGCGTCAGCTCGGTTCCTTTGCCGCCACTGCCGACTTTGGCTCCGTTTCCGGCGAAGATGCCGTCGTGGTCGCACCGGGCGAGCATGTTCCCCAAGGCGTCTCGTCCGATGTCATACTCAAGGATGTTCCGCTGGTGTTCATCCGTGGGCCGTTCGTGGCCGAAGTCGATTCGGCGGCGACGGTCGAGACCGAGGTGAACGGCAATGTGGTCGGCCTGCGTCAAGGCAACATGCTCGCCACGGCCTTCCATCCCGAGCTTACCGACGATACCCGCATTCACGAGCTTTTCCTGAGTTTGTAGCGAAACCGACCGTATGTCTGAGCCTTCACTTCCGGTTGCTCGATCGGGGTGAGGGCTTGCATACGGAGGATTGCCGGGGTTGATTTCAGATGGAGGGGAAATCTTCGGATTGATGCCCCCTAATATTTGACTTCGGATTTATCCCTGGTGCACGCTCTGCCGGCGAACCGGTTTTTAAGGGATCGTGCGCTGTCGGACGCGCCACATTGGAATGATGTTTCCTTGATTGATGATTTCTAAGTATGAGAGTTTGCTCAGGGTGGAGCTGAAATCTTCGGTCGGTCAGATGCCCGAGGATACGACTGTAGGAAAGTCGTCTGTCGCGAAGTGATTGCGAAACGCTTGGAAAATCAAGAGTCAATCGATTGACTAACGGATATCGGAAAGGGGATGTTCGACTGGATTTGACATGTTGATACAGCTGTGTATCATAAGAGTCAATGATACACAGCTGTATCAGGAAGGAAACAGAGTCAAACAGAGGCAATCCCAAGGCTGTCCGTAAGAGGGCGTACCGACTGTCATCATCATTGGTACAGCGGTATATCAAAACGGGCGGCAGAGTGGGATGAGGCTCCTGATCGTATCGGACGAAGACGGTCTGATGCTGGCTCTCGAAGGAGGAAACATGCGTAACTCTCAGAAGGTTCTTGCGGCTCTGACCGCGGTGATGACCCTCACCGGTCTGGCCGCTTGCGGCAATGCAAACGCCAGCAATGGCAACGCCGGTGACGCCGACAAGGCGGAACTCGTGTTCTGGGGCTGGGATACCGGCCATACCATGAGCGACCTCATCAAAGACTTCCAGAAGGCAAATCCCGGCATTACCGTGAAGTTCAACAACACCGGCACCGCATCTGACACGCAGACCGCACTGAGCAATGCCATCGCGGCGGGGAAGGGCGCCCCCGACGTGGTCATGCTCGAGGACCCGACCGTCACGCAATTCGCGGTAACCGGAGATTTGGCGGATCTGAGCCAATTCGGTGCCGATAAGCTCGCCGACGATTTCTCCGCCGGTCCATGGAACAAGCTGCAGTACGGCGGCAAGCCGTACGCGCTGCCAATCGATTCCGGTCCGGAAATGTTCTTCTATAACGATGCGGTATTCAAGAAGGCCGGTGTCGATGGCACTCAAATCAAGACCTGGGACGACTACTACGAGGCGGCCAAGAAGGTCAGGGCCATCGGCTCCTACATGACCAACAATTCCGGCTCCAGCATGGAATACCAGCCCTTCACCGCGCAAGCCTGGCAGGCCGGCGCCCAGCCTTGGAAGGTCGACGGCGAAAACCTCACCATTGACATGACCAAGGATTCCGGCATGAAGAAGTACATCGAGTTCCAGCAGAAGCTCATCGACGAAGACCTTATCGACACCAAGACCGCCAACTGGTCCGACGACTGGAACCGCGAGCTCAACGACGGCACCATCGCCTCGCTGACCATCGGAGGCTGGATGCCGATCAATCTTATGAACGGCGCTCCTGACCAGGCCGGCAACTGGCGCGTGGCCCAGCTGCCGCAGTGGGAGGAAGGCGAAGAGGCCTCCGCCGAGGATGGTGGCTCTGCGCTCGCCGTCGTCTCCCAGTCCAAGCAGCAGGCCGCCGCCTACAAGTTCGTGGAATACCTGACCCACGGCGAGGGCGCCAAGACCATGGCCGACACCGGTACTTTCCCGAGCCTCAAGAGCATTCTCACCTCCGAGGACTTCACCGACCCGACCACCGAGGCCAACAAGAAGGTCAACGATTACTTCGGCGGCCAGAATGTAAACGAGGTGCTTTCCGAAGCCGCCCAGCGCAAGGTCTCCGAGTTCTCCTACCTACCGTACAATCCGTTTGCGCAGTCATCTTTCGGCGATCAGATTTCCAAGGCGTACAACAAGGAGATCACCTTGAAGGAAGCCTTCGCCAACTACGGCAAGGCGCTCGCGGAACATGGCACCCAGCAGGGCTACACCGTCACCAATAAGGGTTGAGTTCCGGTCCGGTATTTGCCGGCCGTCCATACTTCCAACCGCATAACCAAGCACAGGGTAAGGCAAGGCGGGGAGACGTCCCGTGCGGATCCTCGCCTTCCGTATGCCCGAATCGCAACCATCTGCGATTGAACGGCCGACGAAGCGGTTGGCGTCAGCAGTTGTAGCGCAACAGAAAGAAGCAATCATGACCCAAGCAACAGCAAACGTTCCGACGCAGTTGCATACACCTCCCGACCAGGTCCGCGTCAATAGGCATCATGCGGATTGGCGTGGTTGGAAGTTCATGTGGCCGTTCGCGTTGGTGTTCGTGTTCGTGTTCGTCATCCCGATCATGTACGCGGTGTACATCAGTTTCTTCCAGAACAGGATGATCGGTGGCACGCGGTTCGTGGGATTCGACAATTACGTCCGTCTGCTGCACGACCGGCAGTTCTGGAGCGCGGTGGGCCGGGTGGCGCTGTTCACGGTGGTGCAGGTGCCGGTCATGCTGTTCCTGGCCGCGGCGATGGCGTTGGCCCTGGATTCCATGAAATTGCACGGCACCAGGTTCTTCCGTATCTCCACGTTCCTGCCGTACGCGGTGCCGGCCGTGGTCTCCACGCTGATCTGGGGGTTCATGTACGGCGCGAAGTACGGGCTGGTGGGCTCGTTCAACGGCTTCTTCGGCACGCATCTGGACGTGCTGGCCCCGGGCGTGCTGCTCGCCTCGATCGGCAACATCGTGACCTGGGAGTTCACGGGCTACAACATGCTGATCTTCTACAGTTCGCTGTCCACGATCCCGCATTCGCTGTACGAGGCCGCGTCGATCGACGGCGCGAGCGAATGGCAGATCGTCAGGTCCATCAAGCTGCCCGAGCTACGCGGCAGCCTGGCGATCACGGTGATCTTCTCGATCATCGGCTCGTTCCAGCTGTTCAACGAGCCGAGCATCATGCAGAACATGGTGCCGGGCAACGCGATCGGCACGTACTACACGCCGAACATGTACGCGTACAACCTGAGCTTCGCGGGCAACCAGAGCAACTACGCGGCCGCCTTGGCGATCACGATGGCGGTGATCACGATGGCGATCGCGTACGCGGTGCAGCTCAGGAGCATGAAAGAGCAGATGAGGTAGGCGCGCGGGCGCGTCGCCTCACGGGCAAGAGGATTCAAGGAGCATCAAGATGAGCAATGCAAGCAGCGCCGCCGCGGCGGGTCCGAAGGGGCGGGAGAAGGCCGCCAGGAAGGCGGAGAGGGAACGCCGCAGGCGTGTGGCCAGGGACGAGAGGGCGGAGCGGGCGAGGGCCGCGAGGTCGGGGTTCGCGAACGTCGCGAATCCCAGGCGCAGCGCCCTGCTGACCCTGGTATGCGCGGTCTTCGCCGTCTACTGCCTGTTCCCGTTCTTCTATCTGCTGGTCAACGCGACCAAGACGCAGGCGGACTTCACGTCGACCTTCGGTCTGGGGTTCGGCAAGACGTTCGCCCTGTGGGACAACGTCGTCACCGTGTTCACCTATGACGGCGGGATCTTCGGACGCTGGTTCCTCAACACCGTCCTGTACGTGGTGGCCGGCGCGGGAGGGGCCACGCTGCTGGCGATCATGGGCGGCTACGGTCTGGCGAAGTTCCGTTTCCCGGGGCGCAGGGCCGTGTTCGTGGTGGTCATCGGCGCGATCAGCGTGCCGGGCATCGCGTTGGCGGTGCCGCAGTTCCTGCTGTTCGCCAAGCTGAACCTGACGAACACGCCGTGGGCCATGGTCATCCCGAGCCTGGTGTCCACGTTCGGCCTGTACCTGATGTGGATCTTCTCGGACCAGGCCGTGCCGACCGAGCTGCTCGAGGCGGCGCGCGTGGACGGGGCGGGCGAGTTCCGTACGTTCTTCCAGGTGTCGCTGCCCTTGCTGGCGCCGGGCATCGTGACCACGGCCCTGTTCGCGATCGTGGCGACGTGGAACAACTATTTCCTGCCGTTGATCATGCTCAAGGATTCGGATTGGTATCCGCTCACGATCGGGTTGAACCAGTGGAAGGACCAGGCCTCCACGGCGGGCGGGCAGGCGATCCAGAACCTGGTGATCACGGGTTCGTTGGTCACGATCGTGCCGTTGGTGATCGCGTTCCTGTGTTTGCAGAGGTATTGGCAGTCCGGCCTGTCCGCCGGCGCAGTCAAGGAATGAGCAGGAGCGGGCCGCACCTGGCGGAGACGTGGCTCGCCATGCTGTGCGAAATATCGATTTAGAAAGCGTTGCTACACCGTTGTATCATGTGGGATATCAAAGAATCGGAAGCGGCAAACGCATCTTTCAGGAGGCTTAAATGACGACAAGAAGAACCTTTTCTTGGCCGAGACTGCTGACTCGCAATGGCGGTGGCATAGCGTTCGGTGGCGACTATAATCCTGACCAATGGTCTGAGGAAATCTGGGACGACGACATCCGCCTGATGAAGCAGGCCGGTGTCAACACCGTGGCCCTGGCGATTTTTAGCTGGGATCGCATCCAGCCTACCGAGGATCGCTGGAACTTCGGCTGGCTCGACCGCATCATCGACAAGCTCGGCAAAGCGGGCATCGCGGTCGATCTTGCTTCCGCCACCGCCACCGCTCCGCTTTGGCTGTACGAAAGCCATCCGGAGGTCCTTCCGCGAGACAAATACGGCCATCAGGTCAACGCCGGCTCGCGTCAGTCGTGGAGCCCGACCAGCCCGGTATTCAAAACATATGCGCTTACCATGTGTCGTAAACTCGCCGAACGCTACGGCGACAATCCATATGTGACGGCTTGGCACATGGGCAACGAATATGGCTGGAACAACCGCGAAGACTACTCCGACAACGCCCTGGCCGCCTTCCGCAAGTGGTGTGAGCACAAATACGGCACCATCGACGCGCTCAACGCGGCTTGGGGCACCACCTTCTGGGGGCAGGAGATGAACGGCTTCGACGAAGTGCTCATCCCGCGCTTCATGGGCACCGACAGCATGGTCAATCCCGGACAGAAACTGGATTTCGAGCGATTCGGCAACGATATGCTGCTCGACTTCTACAAGGCCGAGCGTGACGCCATCGCCGAAATCTGCCCCGACAAGCCATTCACCACGAACTTCATGGTCTCCACCGACCAGTGCTGCATGGACTATGCCGATTGGGCCGAAGAAGTGGATTTCGTCTCCAACGATCATTACTTCCATGAAGGCGAATCGCATCTTGACGAACTCGCCTGCTCTGATGCGCTCATGGATTCGTTGGCGCTCGGCAAGCCATGGTATGTGATGGAACACTCCACCTCGGCGGTACAGTGGAAGCCGCTCAATATCCGCAAGCGCAAGGGCGAACTCGTACGCGACTCCCTCGCTCATGTGGCCATGGGCGCCGACGCCATCAACTTTTTCCAATGGCGGGCTTCCGCATTCGGATCGGAGGCCTTCCACTCCGCCATGCTGCCACACGCCGGTGAAGACACCAGGGTGTTCCGTCAGGTGTGCGAACTCGGGTCGGTGCTCAAGGATTTGAGCGCCGCAGGCATGCAGGGAAGCACGCTCGAACGTTCCGATACGGCGATTCTGTTCAGTGCCGAATCCGAATGGGCCACACGCAGTGAAACCCTGCCGAGCATGAAACTCAACCATTGGCATGACGTGCGTGACTGGTATCGCGCGTTTCTGGACGCAGGGCAGCGGGCCGACGTAGTGCCGCTCAAGTACGATTGGAGCGCATATTCCGTGGTGGTGCTGCCGAGCGTGCTGATGCTGAGCGCCGCCGATACGCAACGGCTTGCCGACTTTACGGCTGCCGGCGGTCAGGTGGTGATCGGCTATGCGACCGGCCTGATCGACGAGCATTTCCACACTTGGCTCGGCGGATATCCGGGTGCCGGTAATGGTTTGCTCCGCAAGATGCTTGGCATCCGTGGCGAAGAGTTCAACATTCTCGGATGCGAAGCGGAAGGTGAGCCATGTGAAATCGAATTGGGAGGCGGCATGGACGGTGCCGTGACCCGCCTGTGGCAGAACGATGTGAACGTGGAAGGCCCTGACACCGAAGTGCTCGCCATCTATTCGGGAAACTCCGCGGACGAATGGGAATTGGACGGCACCGCCGCCATCACCCGTAGCCTGTACGGTGCCGGCGCCGCCTATTTTGTGGGCTGCGACCTGAACGTGGCCGATCTGAGCAGGTTCGTCCGCGCCAATCTCACTACTTCAGGTGGCGAAGACGATCCCCGATACGGCGACGTACTGCATACCGTGCGTAAATCCGCTGATGCGACCTTCGACTTCTACATGCCCCGCGGCAAGCAGGAGGTTACATTGCGTGGCATCGAAGGCGAACCGATCTGCCAATTCCACAGCGAGGCTGGTCCGGAAGGGCCGGGTTCCTACGTCATTCATCGCAATGGCATGCTGATTACCAGACGATAATCGAAATCAGTCGGCACGCCGGCATGATTCGAGGGCATCTCGCTTACATGTGGCGGATTACCGGTTCCTTTCGTCTTCATCCGTCCTATATATGGCAGGTGAATCGTGAATCTCGGAATCCGAGCCTTATCATGGCAACGGTAATATCTCGGTTTTCGTTGAATACCTGCTATACATAAGCCAGAAAACTGCGGAAGAACCGATACATCTGCCACATATAGGCCAAAAGGCAGGCAAGGAGCCCTGATATGAGCGAAACGAAGCAGGACAAGAAGCGCATCACACTGCGCGATGTGGCCGAAGAAGCCGGCGTTTCGCTGAAAACCGCCTCCAACGTGATCAACAACAGCGGTCGCATGACCGAAAGCACGCGAGAGAAAGTGCAAGGGGTTATCGATCGGCTTGGCTATCGTGTGAACGTGGCCGCCCGTAATCTCAATCGTGGCAATACGGGGTTCATCACGCTCGCCGTGCCAAGCCTCACCGCGCCATACCTGGCCGAATTAGCCAATCGCGTGATTGACGCGGCGCGACTGCACGACTACTCCGTTTACGTCACCACTTATGCGGAAGGCTCTGCCAGTGGCGCTCGTGCACTGCTCGAAGGCTTCAACACCACTGTGTCGGATGGCATGATTCTGTCCATTTCCGAAGTGGAGGATCTGTCTCCGGAAGATCTTGATGTTGACTATCCGCTTGTCTGTGTCGGTGCGCGGGACACGCATGGTAAGGCCGATCATGTGACTCCCGACGATGTGCAGGAAGCCAGGCAGGCGACGGAATACCTGTTCGACCGCGGTGCGATTCGAATTGCCGTGGTAGGTGCCAGAACCGCGCCTGAGGATCTGGATGGTTTGCACGATGCGGTGGAGGGCAATGCTCAGTTGCGTATGCGCGGCGTACTCGAGGCATGCGATGCGCGCGGCGTTGCCTTTGACTCGCGTCTGCTCGGCAACACCGGCCACGACTGGACCATCGGCTCCGGTGCCCGTGTGACGCAGTGGCTCATCGACTCCGGTGTGCCGTTTGATGGCATTGTCGCTTTCAATGATCAGCTGGCGTTGGGTGCCTTGTTCACTTTGGCGGCCAACGGTATCAGCGTGCCCGATCAGGTGCAGGTGATCGGTTTTGACAACATCGAAGAAGCCGCTTATTTCCAGCCACCGCTCACCACCATGGATTCCTGCCTTGATTGGACCGCCCCCACTGCGGTCAGTCGCATTATCGACCGCATCAACGGGCGTCATCTTGAGCCGGAACTGATCACCACCCAGTCGCGTGTTATTGCACGCGCCACCACCCGAGCATAAGGGTTGGTGATCGAAAGACTTCCATTCTTTGTGGTTCCTTCTGGGCCGGTGTGGTTCGATCTGGCCTAGGCCTGGTCCGGTGTTGTTCGATCCAGTTTGGTTTGGTTAGGTTAGGTCCGGCCTTGCTTGATTTGTCCTAGTTTGGTCTGTTCTGGTCCGGTCTGGCCTTGTCTGGTCCGTTTCGGTTCCGTTCTGGTTCTGTCCGACCTGCCAGCCACACACACCACAACCAAAGACACGTCCGTCAATCCAACAGTTCGACGACATCGCGTATCAGTCCGTCAGAAAAACAAGGGGAATTTCAAGCAACATCAAATCCCAATAATTCACATACTTATGCACAGTCAGAAGAGGCGGCATCGACTTATCCACAGCGACACGCTGAATATGCGTCCTTCGACCACAACCCTCGAATCGGCTGGACGGCGTACCATTCCTTGCCATAGCGTCGAAACATGAACGGCAACGAAACATACAAACCGATGCAACGAATCATGCTTTCGCAGATGCAACGGCAAGCGCTACGTGACTGCAAGGCCATTGGGGTGCAGCATCCCGTCAGTCACGAGACGGCACTCGCAATATGGGGTATTGAGCAACCTTCCGGTAGTGGCTATCGACGCTCACGAACCGCGCGGACTGATCATGCCGAGATTGCAGGAGGGCCTGCCTACGGATACCCTGAATCTCCGTCTTCTGATTATGGCTATGCAGAAGATTATGCATCCACCGAAAAGTGGAATGATTCGACCAACACCGTGTCGGATAATTCGTTGATACATGTTGTGCTGAACAATCGCAACGATCGCAGAGCGCGTAAGCATGTTCGCATGCATGTGTGGAAAGGGCTGAACGGCAAACATGTGCTGATGATTGACGGGGTGCGAGTGCTGGCACCCGCGCCGACATGGGCGTTGATGACGGGCCCATTGGATGTCGGAGAGTTGACCATACTCGCGGAATCGATGATCCGACACCGTCGATTGACGTTGGACGAGTTGCGGAAGTTTGTATCCACAGCCCAAATTCCGTACCGTAGCAAGTGTATGGACGCACTTTCGCTGGTGCGGCAAGGATCGGATTCACCTAAAGAGACCGAGATGCGATTGGTGCTGGAACGGTACGGTTTGCCACCAATGAGGGTCAATTACACTGTCTCGGATGTACTGTTCGGCAACGGTGCCATGACAACGCTCGATCTGGCAGATCCGTCTCGCAAGCTTGGCTTGGAATATGACGGCGACCATCATCGCACGGACAGACGGCAGTGGAGGCGTGACCAGAACAAGCGCATGCGCCTTACTTCCGCCGGTTGGGTGGTTCTGGTGATTACGCAGTTGGATCTTTCGGATGAATTGCATCGTGCGGCGTTCGCCATGAATGTGGCACATGCATTGTCGAATATTGATGGACGACCGATCGTCGTGAATACGCCGATACCGTGGAGCGAGCTTGCGCGTCGGCGGCGAAAGATGGTTCGGCCGCGTCGGCGTGCGAAAAGGCGTTGATGGAGACGGCAGATTCGGTGACGTTCCATAAATGTGTGTGCCGGCATATGGTGTTCCGCGGGTTGTGGTGTGTGGCTGGCGGGCCGCCAGCGGGTCCAGCGGATCCGACGGATTCGGCGGGATCCCTCCGTGCGCGGCGGAAGGAGACCGGAACTCGGGAGCCGTGCACGACCCGCCATCCGGCCGTCCCCGGGGAATCGTGCGTCCGGACGGGACCGGCAGACACCCCCGTACGGTCCGGTGCGGGACGCCCGGCCGGCGGGATGCGCCCCGGATGGCGGTCCGAGGGGCGGGCGGCCGCGCACGATCCGGGGAAAGGGCCCCTGCCGCGGGTCGTGCGCGGCGCACGGAACCCGGGGCGGCAGCGTGCTTGGCGGAGGGGCCCCGGGACCGGGCATGCGGTCCGGATGAGTCGGGCGGCGTACGGGGCTAATCTGGGAAATGCCACGGGAACCGGACCGGACAGAACCAGAACGGAACCGAACCGGACCAGACAAGGCCAGAACGGACCAGAACCGAACCACAAAGAACGGAAGGAACCACAATGACGGAACCACAGGAACAGCACGTTCCGACGATCACGCTGAGCGATGGCAATAAGATTCCACAGGTCGGCCTCGGCGTGCTACGCATCGATGATGAAGGCGTGACGCCGGTCGTCGAAAGCGCCATTGCGGCCGGATACCGCCATATCGACGGCGCCGCCGGATACAACAACGAGGCTGGCGTAGGCCGTGCGCTCGCGAACACCGGCTACGACACCGGCAACAAGCGCGAAACAATCTGGGTCACCACCAAACTGCGTGATTCCGAGCAGGGCTATGATTCCGCACGCAAGGCCTTCGACCGTCAGCTCGATCTGTTGCAACTCGAGTATGTCGACATGTATATGCTGCATTGGCCGACCCCGTTCGACTGGCGCAGCGGCGAAACGTGGAAGGCCTTCGTCGAGTTCCGCGCGGAAGGCCGCGTGAAGACGCTTGGCGTGTGCAACTTCCTTCCGGAGCATCTTGACCGACTTCATGATGAGACCGGCGAATACCCGGCAGTCAACCAGATCGAACTGCATCCCACTTGGCAGCAGCGGGAGGTCGTCGCATACTGCAAGGAGCATGGCATTGCGGTCGAAGCGTATTCGCCAATGGCGCGCGGTGCCGATCTGAACGCCGGAAACGGTGCGATCGAACGTATCGCGGAAGCTCATCATGTAAGCCCTGCACAGGTGATTCTGCGCTGGCACATCGAAAACGGCACCATTATCATCCCCAAGTCGGTGCATGCGCAACGTCAGCGGGAGAACCTTGACCTGTTCGGTTTTGCGCTGACCCAGGAGGAGCATGCGGCCATCGATGCGCTTGATGGTCCGACCCGTGCCGGTCACGATCCGCTGACGTTCACTTACGCCTGATTCGCAATAGTCTGCAGTTCGCTGCAATGCACCGAAGATTCGGTTGTACCGAAGATTCGACGGTCGGCCGCCCATAAAACGGCTTGCTTACCGATGAGATTCTGCCTATGACCCACATGAGCTATGAGTCATGACTCATGACCCATGCGTCTATGATTAAGGATTCCCATGCCACGACGACGTAATGCCACGCACTTTCGCAAGAAGCGTTTCAACGCGGAAGGACCGGTCGAACGCATACTGTGCCTACTGGTGATTGCCGCGGTGGTTGGCATCACCATCGGCCTGATTCTGCCGAAAACCAGTCCGACCGTCGGTGAGATCACCGGTGAATATACGGCGACCGGCACCGCTGCGGAAACGCTGGAACGGCTTACGGTCGACGATAACCCCAGCAAGGCCGGTTATGATCGCACCGCGTTCGGCTATCGTCAGACGGACGCGGATGGCAATGGTTGCGACGTACGTGAGGATGTGCTGGCCCGCGATCTGACGGACGTGCGGTACCAGAGTGCCGGCGGCTGCAAAGTGCAATCCGGTACGCTCAACGACCCGTACACGGGTAAGACCATTCATTTCCGGCGTGGGCGCGATACGTCCAGCGCCGTGCAGATCGACCATGTGGTGGCGCTTGAGAATGCGTGGCAATCCGGTGCGCGCGAATGGAGCAGGGCCAAACGTTACGAATACGGCAACGACATGTACAATCTGCTGGCGGTCGATGGTCCGGCCAATCAGGAGAAGGGTTCCGCGTCGGCCGCCTATTGGCTGCCCACGAATGGCGACTACCGTTGCGATTACGTCGCGCGTCAGATCGGCGTGAAAGACAAGTACGGTCTGACCGTGACCACCAAGGAGAAGCGGGCCATGCTGTCGGTGCTCCACGGCTGCCCCGCACAGTCCATTCCGGAAAGCTGAAATTACAGGCCGAGGTAACATAATCGCGCTATAACGTTGCTCGTTAATCGCCAGTCACAGGGAAGGGCACGGAAAGGCCATGGGCAAGGAACGTCACGGACACGCATTGGCGGGCATTCTCGGGCCGGCTTTCGTGGCGGCCGTAGCCTATGTGGATCCGGGTAACGTGGCCGCCAACATCACTTCCGGCGCCCGATATGGCTATCTGCTGGTCTGGGTGCTCGTAATCGCCAACTGCATGAGCGTACTGATCCAATACCAATCCGCCAAGCTGGGCATCGTCACAGGCAAGAGCCTGCCGGAAATCCTTGGCGAGCGCATGGGCGACGGCGGTCGGTTCATGTTCTTCATGCAGGCCGAGGTCATCGCCATCGCCACCGATTTGGCCGAAGTGATCGGCGGTGCCATCGCCCTCAATCTGCTGTTCGGCCTGCCGCTGTTTCCCGGCGGGTGCATTATCGGCGTGGTTTCCACGATTCTGCTGATTTTCCAGAAAGGTGCCACGCATCGCATGTTCGAGAAACTCATCATCGCATTGCTGCTGGTGATTACGTTCGGCTTCATCGCGGGACTGTTCATAGCGCCGCCGGATCCAAAGGCGGTGGCGGCCGGTCTGATTCCACGTTTCAAGGGTTCCGCAACGGTGTTGATGGCCACTTCCATGCTGGGTGCCACCGTCATGCCGCATGCCATCTACTTGCATTCCACGCTGGTGAATGACCATTATGCGCCCGATCAGCGCAAGCCGACCGTCCGTCAACTGTTGCACGGCAGTAAGATCGATGTGTTTTGGGCGCTGCTGTTGGCCGGTTCCGTGAATCTGTCGTTGTTGATTCTGGCTGCGAATTCGTTGTACGGCATGACCGGCACGGACACGATCGAAGGTGCGCAGCATGCGATCGCGAGTGTGTTGGGGCCGGTCGTCGGCACGATTTTCTCCATAGGATTGCTGGCCTCCAGTCTGAGCTCCACGTCCGTCGGCACGTACGCGGGTTCCGAGATCATGCACGGATTGCTGCGGATCAAGGCACCGATGTGGGCCTGCCGAATCGTTACGCTGGTGCCGGCGCTGATTGTGCTGTGGTTTGCCGGCAATCCGACCGAAGCGCTGATCGTCGGGCAGGTGGTGCTGTCGATCGGCATCCCGTTCGCAATCATTCCGCTCATGCGCTACACGCACGACAGGGATCTTATGGGCGAATATGCGGACGGTCCGTTCAAGCATGCGCTCAACATCGCCGTCGCTGCGCTGATCGTCGCACTCAACGTTCTTCTGATCTTCCTCACTCTCCTCGGCAAGGTCTGAACCAGCCTTTGGCCGGGGGCGCAATGCCCGGCCGTAGGCATAGAATTCTGGAGTCATTTATGACGTGGCAGAGGTGATGCATGAACAATGGTATGAAGGAAACATCGCAGGCGCTCGCACGTGAAGAGGCTTATGCCAACGGCCATCTGACGCATGCGGCATTCGTTTCCATCGCGATTCTGACGTTCATCACTTTCGTCGGCAACTTCACGCAGCTGCAATTGAGCGCCGCTCTGCCGACCATTGTGACCGATTTTGGCATTTCCGTTACGACCGGACAGTGGCTGACGTCGATTTTCCAGCTCGTCATGGGCGTGATGGTTCCGCTTACGGCATATTTGACCCGCCGTTTTTCGACCCGTCAGATCGTGCTCGCTTCGATGATCGTCTTCACTGCCGGATCCGTGTTCGCCTGGCTGGGCTCCACCTTTGCATTGGTGCTGATCGGCCGCCTGTTGGAGGCGGTCGGCACCGGTGTGATGTGGCCGGTGCTGCAGATTACCGTCTTTTCGATCTACCCATTGTCTCACCGCGGCATGGCCATGGGCACCGTGGGCATGGCCATGAGCGTCGCCCCGGCCATCGGCCCTACCTTGGGCGGTGTGCAGACCGATTTGAACGGTTGGCGCTCGATTTTCTTCACTCTGACGATCATCGGCGTGATTTCACTGTTTCTGGCATTCTTCGGACTACGTAACTTCGGCGTGCACGACCCTTCCGCCAAAGCCGATTTCTTCTCCGTCGGACTGTCGATCTTCGGTTTCGGCGGGCTGATGTTCGGCTTCACGAACATCGAATCGTACGCATATACGCATCCTATGGTCTGGCTGCCGATGCTGATCGGCATCATCGGCATCATCTGGTTCGTCGCCCGCCAGATTCATGGCGCTCGCCGGTATGCCGCCGCCCGGCCTGAAGATGGTCGTCGGACGGTTCAGCCGCCGCTGCTCAATCTGGGTGTGCTCAGGAACCGCAGTTTCATGGTCGGTACGGTTACTGCGGCCCTGTCGTTCTTCGCATTCAGTTCGATTATGGTGATTATGCCGCTCTATATTCAAAATTGCCGCGGCTATTCCGCCACGATCAGCGGTCTGGTGATGTTGCCCGGCGCTCTCGGGCAGTGCATTTCGCAGTTTTTCGGAGGCAAGGCGCTCGATAGATTCGGTGCCCGGCCGGTTGCTCTGATCGGCACGATCACATTGTGTTTCGGTACGGTCATGATGAGTTTGATTTCCATGACGTCTTGGATTTGGTGGGTGTCGATCTGGCAGTTCGTGCGTCAGATCGGCATGGGATTCGTGCTCATGCCGATTACTACATGGTCGCTTAATTGTCTGCGGCCGCAGGAGGTGAGTGCCGGTTCGGCCGTGACGAATACCGTGCGTCAGATTGCCGGTGCGGTCGGTGCTCCGGTACTGGTGATTCTGATGGAAACGTTTACGTCGTTGCGTTGGGCCGCCATCGGAGGTGCGAAAGGCACGTATGCCGTCGCCAATGTGTTCGGCATTCAGTGGGCTCTGCGCATCAGTGCCGGCATTTGCTTCATCATGGTGCTGATGGTGTTCTTCGGGGTGCGTGGACGCGGCGCCGGCACCACACGCGAAGCCGTTCAGCGCGCCTTGACCCGCATCTCACATTAAAGTCTGAGGGCCTCTTTGGCCGTGGCCGCAACCGTGGCCAAAGCCGTACGGAAGCCGGCAAGCCCGACTCGCGTACGGCCGTCACTCCTCGTCGTTCGGCTTGTACTCCAACACGCTCAGCGCCACAACGCCCCGGCTAGTATGAACGAACACGTTCGCACGCCCGCCGACGGCCTCCACGCCTTCGACCAGATGCGAGATCGGTTCGGAATCCAGTACCGGAAGCACCTGTGCCACGCCTTCCGTGTCGATTACGCGCAGCGTATCATCCAGATAGCCGGAGGCCAGCATCTCGTCGACCGCGTGCTCGAATTCGGTCAGTTCGTCGATTTCGCGCTTTGCGGCCTCGTTCGCTGCCACTTCAACGGCTTCGGCCACTTTTTTGTTGAGCTTGTCTTCTTCGCTCATCATGTGTCCTTTCGTGGAACCCCTGCCGTACGCCCCGTCTGTCGTAGGCGGTCACGGCTTGTTACGTAGTGCGTGGCAGTGTATCGAAACCACATTGCCGAACCGTTTCGCACTGCAAGATATGTCCATATAGTGATTTGACGGTGATGGTGGAAGCCTTCCGTCCCGAGCCCTCACGATGGCGGTTCGGCGAAGGCAGGGACTGCGCTAAAATATCCATTTATAGGGTATGGCGGCCCTGGAGCCGGCATAAGGAACCGAAACACGCACTGCAAGAGGTCAGCGTATGCATATCATGTTCGTCTGTACGGGCAACATCTGCCGTTCGCCTATGGGTGAGCTGTTGCTGACGAAATATCTGACCGGTACCACGGTACGCGTCTCCAGTGCCGGCACCCGCGGTCTGCCGATGCATCAGATTGATCCATCCAGCGCGCGTCTGATGGATAGCGTGGGCATTGAATCCAGCGGATTCCGCTCCCGTCGCCTCACACGTCAGATGGCGGACGATGCCGACCTGATCCTGTGTTTTGAAAAGAGTCAGCGCAAGGACATCGTGGCCTTGGCGCCGGCCGCCGTACGGTATACGTTCCTGTTAAGCGATTTCGCGAACATGTGCGAATACTGCGCCCGTAACGGCATGATCAAAGGTCTGACCATTCAGGAGCGTCTGCAGTCGGTGATCAGGTCCTCTTCAATGATTCGACCGATGTTGCCGGCTCCGCACGATATCGACGATCCGCACGGTCGTACTTTCGACAAGTTCCGTACGGCTGCGAACCAGACCAACGGAGCCATTCGTACGATGCTGAAAAGCATGCGCAAGCATTACGCCGTGGAGCCGGCTCCCATTCGCTCGCAGATCGTCGCCTGAAGACACCTTCAGACCCGGTCCGGCATCATTGGGAGGTGAACCAGATGGAATTCAGTTCACCGGCCCGCATGGCTCTCGCATACACGATCACGCCTCGATCGGGTTTGACCGCCGCCCGCGCGCCCCGAAGCAACGATGTCGAGTCGATGTCGATCGTCGGGCCGAGCCATCCGGGAATGATATCGGGCAGCAATCGTCCCATTTTCATTTCCGAGATGAGATCACGCGCCTTGTCGCTGTCCAGCCAGTATTCGAAGACGCCATACCATTGGATCACCATTCTGTTGATTCCCCGTGCGAGGGTTCGTGAAGAACCTTCGGATGCGTAATACCGCAACGATAGGGAGCCGTCCGGATGAAGTATGGCCTGCCCCTCGCTCAGCAGCATGTTCATCAGCCTGATCTGGGAGGATACGATTTTCAGGTCACGGTCCGAATATCCGGCCCGTTTGGCCGAGGCGGCATCGAAGACCAGCTTGTTCTTGCCTCCCTGCCTGAGGAATCTGTTCATGCCGGACATGGTGGGAGGAACGGTGTCTATCGGGGCTGCGGATGCCCATGCGGCAATCGGAGAAAAAACCAGTGGCGTAAAAAATGCAGCAGAGAATATTGCCATACATGCCCTACTCAAGTCCATTGAAATCCTTATCCTCTTGCGCAGGTCGCATCAGCACCCCACATAATAAGGCATGCTATGGCTCGATGCCGGTGTCTGCAAGGAGTTGACAAGCCGCATAATCCCCCTATACGTACCCTATCCATCGGGGAGGGTACGGGAGGTGTGCGGCGTGAAGCATTGTCCGTCGACGGACCTTCGGCAACCTGTGTGCCATGGACGGCACGTCGTCGGGGATGACCGGCTTCGTCGCTGCATGCCATGACGATGCTGAGGAAAGGAAACTGCCGGAGTTCCACGAAGGATAAGAGGGGAGAGGCGTGGAACCCCGGCAGTTTCGGAAAGGATATGGCCTGCGCGGACAGAGAGAAAGATAAAATCCGAACAGGCCAATAGCCCCTATGCTCCGTTACTTGCTTTCGCAAGCAAGAATCATGCTACGCGTCTGTGCGGCGTCTTCGTTGGAGTCCCCCTATGACGTACCTTCGGATAATCGTTGTCCCGATTGGCGTTTTCCGCTGAGATAGGGTGGATGAAGGATGGCATGACGGCTTGTCCATGATGATGAATGCCCCCGACTGCCGGTGATGGTCGCGTTCGGCGGTATCATGGCGTTTCAAAGGGCTGGCCGGCGTCGAAGGAAAGCGGGGGATGGTGTCTGATCGTCAGCATGATGAGGAACGGCTTCCCGTTCGTCAGTTGTGTGTCCGTCTGTACATTCTCATCGTTTTCGTGATTTATCTGGACGCTACGAGATGGCATTTGGCGACCGGGGTGTGGAGAGTGGTCGAAGATGTCGTGCTGGCGTTGTGCCTGTTCCTCATCGCCATGTCGGTGCCGTTGAGCGAACGGTGTCGCACCATGATCGATTCGGTTGGACGGAAGGTGAACGACGGGCCGAAACATACCCTAGACGCACCCGAAAAATAATGATGATGCATGCGCCGATAACGAAATGGCATGATACCGTCGCCGGATAGCGAAGGGGACGGGATTCCGTGGACTTTTACCATGAGGATAATCGGTCGGTTGAGCGATAGCCGACCATTGAGCAAAAAGATCTCATAGGAAAGACCTCGGCACAATGCGAAGAATGACGAAATGGATGAGTGCGGTCCTGTCGTTTGGCCTATGCCTATTCGTGGGATTCACCCAAACCGCGGCCCAGGCCGCTGAGCTGCCCGGTGCGACCGTTGCCGATTCAGGCGGAACGACGTCGATGCGGGAGGTCATGGCGGCGACGGGTTCGAGTCTGGTCATACCGGGTGTTGTGCTGGTGTCGTTGGTGGTCGTGGCGGCGATTGCGGGAGGTGTCTCGCTGTTCATGCGTCGACGCGGTGGCAAGTAACGCCTATCCGCCTCCATTCACGTGAGAGGGCCTTCAGAATGCTTGTGTTGAAGGCCCTCTTCTTGTTTTCTCATAGGAAAGGAAATCATGACGTTCATCTCACGAGCGGGACGCTATGTACTCAGAAAACGAATACGGACCTTGGTTCTGCTGGTCATCCTGACCATAGTGTCCGCAAGCATGCTTGCCACGATTGCCGTATCGCAAGCGGCGAAGCATGAAGCCGAGCAAATCGAGAAGCAGGCGGTCGTCGGTTTTGTGCTGGCCAACAATCCTCAGAACAATTCGGGAACGCCGCGCGGAGCCGGCACGGTGAAACCGGCCGACGTGCAGCGCATCGCGAAACTGCCTGGAATCGCTTCGTATGTCGTTCGTCAGAACGTCACCGCCGATCTGACGGATGCCGATGCGATGAAGCTGCCTGAAGGTGACGATTACGACAAGACGAAGGAGCAGCGATTCGGCAATGCCGTGAATCTTGAGGGTACGAATGATTCGGCCAAGCTCAATGCCTTCGCCTCGCATGCGCTCAGCATTGCGCAGGGACGCCATCTGAAGGCTTCCGACAAGCACATGTCGATGATTCACGAGGATCTTGCCAAAGCCAATAACCTCAAGGTGGGCGATACGCTCACCCTCAGGGCCAATCCGTATGATGCCGACAACGAATCCGGCTCCACGGCAAGCGTCACCACCACGATTGCGGGCATTTTCAAGGGCGACAGCAACAGGAAGGTGGCCACCAGGGCCGAGCTGACCTCCAACACCGTATACACGGATCTGAATACCACGCGTGAGTTGTACCAGTACAAGCCCGATAAGGAGATCTACCAGGACGCCACCTTCACCCTCGCCAAAGGCGTTGATGTGGAAAAGACCATGAACGACGCGAAGAAGCTGCCGGTGGATTGGAAGAACTATCAGATCACCCGCAACGACCAGTACACGGCCGGCATGCTGAGTGCGGCTCAGGGCGTGCGCTCCATGATGCGCGGCACCCTGATCGGCGTGCTCATCTTCGCGGCCCTCGTACTGTGTCTGGTGCTGCTGCTGTGGATGAATGACCGCCGCCGGGAAATGGGCGTGCTGGTATCCATCGGCGTGGGCAAGCCCTCCATGGTCGCCCAATATGTCAGCGAGATGATTTTGGTCGGCATACCGTCCCTGGCGCTTGGCTGGCTGTGTGCGCGAGGGGTGGCGCAATGGCTCGGTTCGTCCACGCTTCGTTCGGTCAATGCCTCCGCCGCCCGCGAACTGAGCAGCATGGGGCAGGCCGGCGGCAATCTCGAATCCAATATGGCGACTCGCTCGTTGAGCACGCTTGCGGTATCGGTCGATGCGGGCGCCATCCTTCCCGTCTCCCTCGGGCTCTTGGGCGTGGTATTGGTGTGCGTGCTCGTCTCCTGCATGCCGATGCTGTACAAGTCGCCGCGTGACCTGCTGGGGATGCAGCGATGACGAGTGTGAATGTGTGGAGCCGTGCCGTGCTGGCCATCGTGCGCAAGCCGATCCGCAGCGGACTCATCGGCCTGTTGATGCTGTTGGTCTTCACCGGTCTGGTGGCGCAGGCCGGAGTTTCGGCGGCCTTGCAGGATGTGGCCGATCGCATCGGCGGAAGCATGGGCATCGGTTTTGCGGTCGAGGCGCGCGAAGATCCCATCAGCACGAAGGAGGCCGACCGATTCGCTCATCTCGATGGCGTGAAAAAGGCCGCATATGAGACCAAGACCTTTGCGGAACTGGATGGCGCCCAGCCTGTCGTTCCCCAACAGGGGCCTCGTCTGGACGTTGGCGTGGCCGCACAGGTCAGCGTATTGGGGTCCACGGATTCCTCGTTGTCCACGGAATTCCAGAGTGGACTGTACCGGCTCGAACAGGGAAAGCACATCTCCGGTGATGGCGATGGTGTACTGGTGCATCGGGATTTCGCGCAGCGGAACGGATTGTCGGTCGGCTCGACGTTCACGTTGAAGCAAGGCGATCATGACTCCACCGTGCGCGTATCCGGAATATTTTCCGGCAAAACGCAGTCGCAAAGTCCCATGCCGTCGGACTCCTCGGAGAATCTGCTGTATGCGGGGATGAACGTGGCTTCCAAACTGACCGGTGAACCGCGGATCGATACGGTACGGTGCCTGTCGGCCAGCGCGCAAAGCCTGCCTGACACGATACGGAAGGCCAAGGAGCTGGCCGGGACTAAATATGACGTCACGGATAATTCGTCCCGTTTCTCCGGCGTACTGCAGGCTGTGAATACGGTGCGTAATCTGGTACGTCTGATCCTGGCGGTCGTCTGCCTGGTCGGCGTTCTGGTGCTGGGCATGGTGCTGGTCTTCTGGGTGCGTTCCCGCATCCATGAGATAGGTGTCTTTCTGGCCATCGGCATCGGCAAGGCCCGGATCGTCGGGCAGTTCGTGATCGAAACCTGCCTGATGGCGTTGGTTGCGGCCTTGTGCTCGCTTGGTACCGGCGCTTTGCTATCGGGGTTCGTGTCGTCCATGCTGCTGGCCAATGCGGATGATGCCTCCCTCTCGTCGTTGCAGGTGGATGCTTTGCCGCCTGCTCAGACATCGCTCATATTGCTGCTTGGCTGCGGGGTCATCGCGATCGCCTTGGTGGTGTCGCTCGCCTCGGTGCTGGCACGTTCTCCCAAGTCCATTCTTTCCTCCATGAGTTAGGAGTAACAATCATGTCGGTTTGTCTACAGTTGGATCATGTCGATTACATGTACGGCGCGGCCAAGATACGCGTTCTGTCGGATGTCAGCGCGGATTTCGAGGCCGGTAAGATGTATGCGATAACCGGACCGTCCGGCGCGGGCAAGTCCACCCTGTTGTCGTTGTTGGCAGGGTTGGATTCCCCGTCGAAGGGCGTGGTCCGTTTCGAAGGCGGGAACATCGCCGAGACGGGGTATTCGAAGCATCGCCGTGAGCATGTGTCCTTGGTGTTCCAGGACCACAATCTGATCGACTATCTCACGCCGGTGGAGAACCTACGTTTGGTCAATCCCAAGGCCGATCTGAAGATCCTTGAGGATCTGGGTCTCACCCGTGAGGAAGCGAAGCGCAACATCATGCACCTATCGGGTGGTCAGCGTCAACGTGTCGCGGTCGGCCGCGCCTTGGTCTCCCCGGGTTCCGTGATTCTGGCCGATGAGCCGACCGGTAGCCTGGACCCGAAGACGACGGGTGATGTGATCACGCTGTTGCGTGATGCCGCGCACCAGTTGGGCAAGTGCGTCATCGTGGTCACGCATTCCGAGCGTGTGGCCGATGCCGCCGATATCGTGCTGAATCTGAAGCGTAAAAAGCTGACCCGATCGTAAGCCCCCGAAATATCATGGCAGCCACCCGTTATGCTCTCAGCATGATGGGTGGTGTGTCGTATTTGGCGTCCACTCGTTTCAAGGGTACGTAAGGGGATTGAGGAGTACCGGTTTGCTTATAGGGGGAGAGGCTTCCCCGTTCTGCGGATTTCCTGCCCGAACAGAGTATAGTGAGGCAAATTATCGAAAGGAATGCAAGCATCTGAAGGTCTGCGACGACTCAAGACCGTGCGGAAGAACTCAAGGTCGGCATATGCCGATGCAAGAACGGATACGGGGAATACCATATGCGGAACAATAAGAAGTTTACGGATCAGGAGATCGAGGAACTCGAGTCCCTGGCGGTTGTGGAACATGCGACCACGAGCCGTATCACCTACTCGCATGCGTTTCAGGTGTACTGCATGTACCAATATGTGCATGGCACACGGCCGAGCGTCATCTTTTCCAATGCGGGACTTCCTTCGCGCTTGATCGGGCCGAAGCGCATCGAACGGTGCATCAGCAGGTGGAAGAGCAACCCCCAGCTCATGGCCGAGGTCCGACAGCTCGATGAAGAGGGACGAAAGCCCGCCATGCGTGATGAGATCATCCTTTCGAGTCTGTCCGAAATACAGGAGCTCAATAGAACGATCATCACGTTGCAGGAGCGCATCCGCAAGATGATCGCTCATCTACGTTAGGAATGATGGGGTATGACCAACGTCGAATTCACGCTGGAAGAGGTCTGCTACCTCGAATCGCTGCCGGCGATTGCCCATGTGACAAGCAAACGGATCACCTACGCCCATGAATTCCAAGTCTACTGCATGTACTGGTACATGCGCGGATTGCGCCCCTATCAGATTTTCTCCAGTGTGGGGATGCCGCTTGAACTAATCGGTGCGAAGCGCATCGAACGGTGCATCAGCAGGTGGAGCGGCGACCGGAAACTGATGGATGAGGCGGCGGAATATGCGCTGTCCGGTGAGAAGCCTCATGTGGTCGGTGAGATGCCGGAGGAGACCGGCATCGCCTTCAATCAGGCGAGAATGCAGAAGTACAGTGCCGAGATCATCGAAGCGCAGCGGCATATCGACGATCTGGTATCCCAGCTCAAGATGCGTTACGGCACCCAGCTCATCAAGGATGAACAGATCTGGAGACAGGCCGATTCCGGAAGCTGAATGATGGCATTCGCCAAGTAAACGCAACGAGAGGAGTAGTCATGAGGAAGATGGTCAAGATAGTCCATGGTGCGAATCGTGAGACGGAGATGAGCCGTGCGAACAAGCCGGTGATGTATCTGGATTTTGATGGCGTTCTGAACGCGTTCCCCAACACCGGAATCGTCAATTATTCCGATGTCGGGCATGTGGAGTTGGTTCCCGATCCGGACGGGTACCGTACGGACCTGTATTCGGAGAAAAGGGCGTTCCCGCTGGACAAGACGGCGGTCATAGATTTCGGGCGGCGCGGTTTCCATGAACTGCATTGGTCTGATGAACTGGCCGGCAAACTGTATGCCTTGGCGAGGGGTGGAATGCTGGATCTGCGTTGGCTGTCCACTTGGCAGCCGTATACGGAGATGCTCGGCGATCGCTTGGGGTGGGACGATTCCGTGGTATCCAGCGTGTTCTGGCATGATCCCAACACCCATGAAGGCAGGGTCATGCAGAAGCTTGACCTGATCATGAACGAGATCATCAAGCAGCGTGAACGTGTCGAACGGGGATATGATGCTCACGCGATCATCTGGGTGGATGATGGTGCGATCAATAATCGCACCATTACTGCGCTCATCCATACGCAATTGGCGTCGCCGCTATTGTTGATCTCACCGGATGCCCGCATCGGCATTTCACGTCGTCAACTGGAGCTGATCTATACTTTCGTCAACCGTCCCCCGTCGACGCCCTGTGTCATCTACTCATGCCCGTGGGATGAAAAGGGACACGTCATAGGGAACGGTGAAGACGATTCCGATGATGCGATGGAATGACGTGATGGACTAGACGAGTCCGTTACCGCGACCGCACGCATCGGCGCTTTCGGGGACCGTTGCCGCGGGTGTTGTTTCCAGCAACGTATGCAGGCTGACGGCATGCGCATTCGGATGGATGACCGTTTCGGGCGAGGCCAGGGCGGCTATCAGATCATGAGATCTCGACGGTCGTTCGTGGTTGCGTTCCGGCGCGACGGCTTTCGTGTCGGGATGGTTGGGGCGCGTAGTGGGAAGCAGCAGCACATGCTCGGCTTCGCTGATCAGTCTGGCCTGGACCGTGCCCACGCATCGCGGATCGAATACGCCGTCGTGTTCATCCGTTCCGGCCAACAGCAGCTGTTCGTCGTCGCATAGTCTGGAGGCGAAGCCTTCGGGGTCGGTCACGGAGGCAATCGTCGCCGCATCCACAGGGCGCGCGGTGCCGCCCAGCAGTGAACATTCCAGCAGATATTGCGCGACCGGTGCTCCTTCGATGCCGATCGGCAGGGTGATGAGGAACATGTCGGCCCGGTTGCATAGATGGCCGAGGGCGGCGACAAGATCCCGTTTGACCGAACAGGTCGGGCAGCAGGCTTCCATGGGGAAGGTCGTGCAGTCGCCTTCGCTTAACTGACCCAGACCGCCCGGTCGGCGGATGGTGCGGGTCATGCTGAAGCCCGTTTCGGCGGTGTCGTCGGTGGTGAAGTCGTATGTCACGCAGCAGACCGACGGGCATGAGTCCGCCAACGAGAATGATGTGGCGTCCAACGCCAATCGGTGTACGCCGGTCAGCAATACTACGGAGATCGCCTCCTTGTCCGTTTCGGCGTTTCCCAATGATGGCAATACTGGATGCTGCATATTCAGGCTCTTTCCACAATCCTTTTATTGATAATGATTATCATTATGATATAGTTACCGACATGTCCAAACATTGTCAAGTTCTCGGCACGCGCGCCCACGTCGGCAACGCGGTGTCGCATTCACATAGAAAAACCCGCCGCACCTTCAGCCCGAACCTGCAAAGGAAGCGTTATTACGTACCGTCGCTTGGACGCACGGTCACCCTGACACTCACGCCGAAAGGCATGAAAACCATCGACAGGCAGGGCATCGAAGCAGTGGCGGCGCGACTCATCGAATCCGGTGAGATCGGCCATCTCAAATAGAAAGAGGACAACAACCGTATGGCAAAGACCACGGAAATCAGACCGGTTATCACCCTGCGATCCACGGCAGGCACCGGATCCACCTACACCACCACCAAAAACCGTCGTAACAATCCTGACCGACTCGAGCTCATGAAATTCGATCCCGTAATCAGGAAACGCGTGATGTTCCGGGAGGTCCGCTGACGTGGCGAAGACCGGCAACATCGCAAAACAACGCCAGCGTGAAGCCATCGTGGCGAAATACGCGGAACGCCGCGCACGATACAAGAAGGATTCCGTCAATATGCGGCTGAGTGAAGAGGAGCGGGCGGAGGCGATGCGTCGATTGCATGCGCTTCCCCGCGATGCAAGCCCCGTCAGACTGCGCAATCGCGATGCGATCGACGGGCGTCCTCGGGCGTTCATCCGAGCATTCGGCCTGTCGCGGATCAATCTGCGCAACAAGGCGCATGCGGGCGAGCTGCCCGGAGTCGTCAAATCCAGCTGGTGACCGGACTCTTCGGACGATTCGCCGGCGAACATACGGCAAGCGAACGCCAGCAAAACACAGCAAACGACACCTATGGAAAGGAATGACCGATGAAAGTCAGGGCTTCGATACGCTCATTGGCTCGCAAAAAAGGATCGATGATCGTGCGACGCCGCGGTCACCTCTACGTCATCAACAAGAAGAATCCGCGGTGGAAGGGCAGGCAAGGCTGATGGCGACACCGAAAAACAGGACATCCCGCTCCCGCACACGTTCCAGACGCGCGCATTGGAAAACCGAAGCGCCGCAATTGGCCACCGTCACCACGCCCGACGGGCGCACGGTCCAAGTGCCCTCGAACCTTGCGGCCGCGGCACGTCGCGGATACATGCATGTCGATTGAAGGCATCACACAGATTGTCACCTATATATAAGGAATAGATAGAAAGAGAAGAGCATGACCGAGAACAATCTCAGCCAGCCCGAAAGCAAAAATCCGGAGAATACGGCATCCGAACCGTCCGCAGATGCATCCGATACCATGGCCGTGACGAAAGCGAGCACGGATGCCATCGGCAGGAAGGGTATCATCGCCATCATCGTAGCGTTCATCGTGGGCGCCTTGGTTTCCGGACTCGTCGTCGGCGGATTCGCGTTCCTCAATGCAAAAAACGGCAGGAACGCCTCCGCTGCATCTCACGGTTCGACCTCCACGGTCAGCGACGCCAACGATTCGTGCAGCACCACGTTCACCGTGGTCGCCTCCGTCAACCAGTGGGGTGCGCTCGCCCAGGAGCTTGGCGGCAAATGCGCGCAGGTCACATCCCTGATTAATTCCACCTCCGTGGAGCCGCATGATTATGAGCCTACGCCAGCCGATCTGGCCAAGCTGTCCAAGGCCGACATCGTGGTGATCAACGGAGCCGGCTACGACGGTTGGGCCGAGAAGGCGCAGCTTGACAAGAGCAAACAGACCATCGTCAATGTGGGTGATCTCATGGGTATCACCGCCACCGAGGAGCATGAGCATGAGGACGGCAATGGCGAGTCCGGCCACCACCATCATCACGGTTCCACGAACCCTCACCTGTGGTTCAGCCCCGAAGCCGTACTCAAAGCCGCGACCGCCATTACGGACGCTTACACCGCTAAGGCCGGTGAAGGCACCGATACCGCGGCCACCGCACAGCGTCATTCGAATGCCTGGAATGCGGACTATGCCGAATTCGTCGCCATGGTCAACAAGGCTCGTGCCGCCGGCGTGAAGCGCTCGTATGTGGCCACCGAATCGATCATCAGCTACCTGCTCGACTATCTCGGCGCCACTGACAAGACGCCGGAATCCTATACGAATGCCATGAACAGCGAAGGCGAGCCTTCCGCCGCCGATCTCAAATCCACCCTCGACATCGTTTCCGGATCCGACGTGGATCTGCTGGTCGTCAACCCGCAGGAGATGGACGGTTTCGCCGAAAAACTCAACGATGCCGCCAAGAGCAGCAACAAGACGATCATCTCCGCCACCGAACAGCTGCCCGAGAACCAGGACACGTTGCTGGGCTGGCTCACGACCATCGCCAAGCAGGCGCTGGCCAACGACACCACTAACGGCTGGTTCCTCACCCAGGATGTCGCCAACCGTTCGATGGCCGACTATGAGGGGGAGTGGCAATCCGTCTACCCGTATCTGAAGGACGGCAGCCTCAAGAAGGTCATGGAAGCCAAGGCCAAGAAGGGCACCATGAGCGCCGAAGAGTATACGAAGTACTATGACGCAGGCTACAAGACCGATGTGGAGCGCATCACCATTAAGGGCGACCAGATCACCTTCACCCGAAATGGCAAGGACACCACCGCCACCTACAAGTACGACGGATACAAGATCCTCGACTACAAGAAGGGCAATCGTGGCGTGCGCTACCTGTTCTCCGCAGTCGGTGACGTGCCTGACGGCACCCCCAAGGTCGTGCAGTTCTCCGACCATGGCATCGCCCCGGGCAAGGCCGCGCATTTCCACATCTTCGCGGGCGATTCGCAGGAGGAGACCCTCAAGGAGATGGACAACTGGCCGACGTATTATCCGTCCAGCCTGAACAAGGACCAGATCGTCGAGGAAATGCTGGCCCACTGATGCCGGTTTGCTGATCGGTTTGGGGTCCATGCCGCGCGATGCGGCGCGGACCCCAAAGCTTTGCCGGTTTGGCAATTGGGATATAATCGCCCATGTAAAGGAACTCTTTCTGAGCTTCGGTTGGAAGAAGCCGGCGTGAACATAACGCCCTTGTTTGGAGGTTTGTGCAAATGGGTCGGCCTGCTCGCATGGGAACGCTGTCGTCGTTGCGACAGGCGAATGTGAGCCAGGTGCTTTCGGTGCTTCAACGGTTTGGGGGCATGACCCAGATAGAACTTGCCGACGCCGCCGGGCTTTCGACCGCAACGATTTCGAATATCGTCAAAGAACTCATTGCCAAGAATGTGGTCGAGACCAAATCCGTGAGTCGTAACGGTAGGCATGCGCTGTATGTGACGCTTGCCTCCAAAGGCGGCATCGCTGCGGGGGTGTCCATCGGACGGCTTGATTTGCATATCGAATTGGGCGACAGCACGGGCCGGGTACTGAGCGATAAGAGCATGCCTTTGTCTGTGCATCATCAACCTGATACCACCATTATTCGCGCGCTCGAGATGCTCAAGGAGATGATGGAATTCATCGGAGCTGAGTTGAGCGATTTGAAACAGCTCACGGTTGCGCTCCCCTTTCCTCTGTCGACTTCGAGCAAGGTCGAGGTGCCTCAGATTCTGGCCGGTTGGAACGGTGATGAGATTCGGAGCCGTTTCGAACAAGGTACAGGGGTTGTGCCTGTTATCGAGAACAATGCTAATTTGGCGTGCGTCGCGCAGATGAAGGCGTTAGGAATGGATAAGACGGATGCCCTGTACGTGCATGCGGATTATGAAATTGGCGGAGCTCTATTCCTCAACGGCAATGTATATAAGGGATGCTTCGGGCTGGCCGGCGAAATCGGCCATATTCAGGTCGATTCCAATGGCACGGTTTGCTTCTGTGGTCGTCGAGGTTGCCTGAATACGGTTGCAAGCGCCACGCATTTGGCTTCTTTGCTTCGCCCGGCACGGGGTGAAATCTCGTTGCGCGATATTGTCGACGATGCCCGTAACGGTGACCTTGTATGCGTAAGGCTTATCGAAGATGTCGCTGCCTCCGTGGCTTCTGCGATTGAACCGATAGTGACGGCGCTTGACTGCGGCACCATAGTCGTCGGTGGAAGAATGACTCGAATCGGCGATGGATTTCTGATAGCTTTTGGACAACGGCTGAACAAAATCATGTTTCCTGTAGGAGCGGAACGATCGATTCTGCTGGGACCATGTGAAGATGAGGCGGTTGCCCATGGCGCAATGCTTGATGCTGCGAGAAGAGTAATCACGGAAGATTAGGCACGGTGTAGAGCATGATGGAAATCGGTATGACGGCTACGGTCGGGATGTGTGATGGAGGGATGTCCTCGAAACCCGTTTTTGGTGCGAGAGGACTGCGTAAATGCTATGGCTCGGTCGAGGCTCTTGCCGGTGTGGATATTGATGTCTTTCCACATGAGATCCTCGCCATTATGGGCGATAATGGCGCTGGTAAATCAACGCTGGTCCGCGTGCTCAGTGGATTGGAGACCCCGGATGATGGGTGCCTGTTGAGAGATGGCGAGCCGATTGTCTTCTCTGGAATCAGAGAGGCCAACAAAGCGGGTGTGGTCGCGATTTTTCAGGATTCCGCGATGTGTCCCGCCATGGATGTTGCGGATAACGTGTTTATGGGCAAAGAACGTGTGTCTGGTCCTTTCATCGATAAAAAGCAGATGGTGGAGGACACTCGAAAGATATTGAAGAGGCTTGGCTCCCCCTTGTCCCCAACGAGAATGGTAAAAGGGCTTTCCGGAGGGGAGCGCAAGACCCTGTCGTTCGCGCAGGCGATACTACGCAATCCGGAGATATTGATTCTGGATGAGCCCACGGCGTCCCTGTCCGTGATCCAGACGGGAGAGGTGTTGAATCAGCTGCTCAATATGCGTGAGATGGGTAAAAGCCTGATTATGGTATGCCATGATTTGTCCGATGTCTTTGCGGTTTCCGACAGAATCTGTGTGATGAGGCATGGGCGGATCAATGCCGTGCTGAATACCAGGGAAACGACGTATGAAACCGTAATCGGATACATGGCCGGCATTCCGCAGATGTGATTCGATGTATCAGTGGTTTCAGCATGGTCGCGTTTGTATGACTGATGCATGGTCGGAATGTGGCTGAGTTTAGCTGATTGCAGTTTTTTAGATTTACTTAGTAAATCTAAAAAACTCATTCCGAATGGTTGGGCTGTTCGTCTAAAGCACTGAAAACGGCATTCTAGCGGTTGGTGACGGTTTTGTCGGCGTGTCTTGGATTTACAGTCCGAATCCAAAGAGGTATTCTAAACCCAAGAACAGAGAATCGATTAGTGAATGGGAGAAGGCTCAACGTGGAGTCGACTTCCGCCATCCACTCATAAATTCCACGTTCTTGACGCACTGGAAAACAAGAGAAGTTATCGGGCGTCGGCAGCGTACATCAATTTTGAAAGGGAGAAAAAGATGGGTTTCCCAAAGAAGATAATGGCTGCGATTTGTGCGGTCATCCTTGGGGCGGCAGGCCTCTCCGGCTGTGGATCTTCAACCAATGGTTCTTCAGGAACGAAAACCACGGGTAACTCGAATGCGAAGATCAAACTGGGTTATGTTCCATCCACGATGAACAATCCGTTCTGGCAGGCCATTCTCGATGGTGTGAATGAACAAATTGAAGGCAAGAGCGTTAGCGTGCAATCCGTGGACCCGCAGGCCGATCAGGCAAAGATGAATGACATGGTTGGCGATCTCATTGCGTCTGGCGTGGACGCGATTATTCTGGGACCGTACGACACCACCGGTGTTCAGCCCGCGTTGCAGGCGGCCGCAGATGCCAATATTCCGGTCATCAATATCGATACACCCGTCGATGATCAGGACCTAGTCAAGACCGTGGTCGCTTCGGACAACGGTAAGGCGGGGTCGTTGGTGGCTGAAGACATGATGAAGAAGCTCAAGAAGGGCTCGGACGTCGCAGTGGTGAATTGTCCTGCAGGACAGGCCTGCATCGATCGTCTTGATGGATTCAAGAAGACCGCGGGCGATTACTTCAATATCGTTCAGGAGCTTGATGGCAAAGGTGAACTGTCCACAAGCCTCACCTTGACGGAAGACATTCTGCAATCCAATCCCAATGTAAAGGCCATCTTCGGCGTGAACGACCCAATGGCGCTTGGTGCTGTGCAGGCGCTGGCGGCGCATCCGGAAATGAGTGATGTGTTGGTATACGGCGTCGATGGCAGTCCTGATGGCAAAAAGGCCATCAAAGATGGCACAATGACGGGCACAGGAGCCCAGTCACCGGAGCAAATCGGCAAAAAGGCGGCTCAAGCGGCCCTCGATGTTCTTGACGGAAAGACCGTTGATAAGAACATTGTTGTCGATACCTTCCTTATCGATAAAAGCAACGTCGATCAGTACGGCACCGACGGCTGGCAATGATCCAATGACCGTATGGGCTGCGTGAATGACGCATGCAGCCCATCCTCCAGCGAATCGGGCGACGTCATATATCGTCCGCTTTTCTTCCTTGAGACGTTAGTTCGCCCGATTCGTTTTTCTTTGCGAAGGGTAGGCAATGGTGGAACAGATAGTACAGAATAATCCTGTCGTTGGCGCCGAATCCATCACCTCTTCCTCAACCCAACGGGGGAAGATCCTCATTGAAATGAGGAATATCGTCAAAACTTTTCCCGGTGTCAAAGCGTTGACCAATGTCGATTTGACTTTGCATGCGGGAGAGATTCTGGGATTACTCGGTGAGAACGGTGCAGGTAAGTCAACGCTGATGAATGTGCTTGGCGGCATATTGAAGCCGGATAGTGGAACGATTCGAATCGATGGTGAGGAGGTGCGGATTGATGGTGTTCTGGATGCGCAAAGCAAGGGCATCGCCTTCGTACATCAAGAGCTCGCACTCGAACCCTTTCTGACGGTCGCTGAGAACGTGTTCATCGGCAGAGAATTAAAGAACTCAGCCGGTTTGGTCAGTCAACGCGAGATGATCGAGCAATCTGAACAGTATCTCACAATGGTCGGCCTGGATGTCAGCCCTAATGCGATGGTCAATGCCTTAAGTATGGGTCAGCAGCAGATGATTGAAATCGCCAAGGCCCTGTCTCTGCGCTCGAAAGTGATTGTGCTTGACGAACCGACATCCTCCCTTTCCGAAAAGGAGGTGGATGATCTGTTCCGTATCGTCAGGAAGCTCAAGTCCCAAGGTATGGGGATCATCTATATCTCCCACAAGATGTCCGAGATCTTCGAACTTACCGACAATGTGATGATCATGCGGGACGGTACCTATATTGATACCGTTGCCACCACAAGCACCACAGAGGATGATCTTGTGCACATGATGGTCGGACGCGACATCGAAAACTACTATTACCGCACGTACAATACGCCAGGCGAGGAGGCTTTGCGTGTTGAACGATATTCGTGCGAGCCTTGGAGGCAACCGGTCACATTGGAAGTGAAATGCGGTGAAATCCTAGGACTGTATGGCCTGATTGGTTCGGGCAGGTCGGAACTTTTCGAATCAGTCATGGGCTTCCGAAAAGGAGGCCAAGGGCTGGTGTCAGTATTCGGCAAAACCCTCATCGGGCCCGGCGATCCTCTAAGAATGCATGATCTGGGACTGGCATTCGTGCCCGAAGACCGAAAGACCCAGGGCCTGTTCCTCTTCAACGATGTCAGATTCAACACGTCGATTGCGAGCTTAAAGGAATTCATCTCCAAACTCTATGTGAACAGCAAGAAGGAGACCAAGCTGACTCAGGATGCAGTGAAGACGCTGAACATCAAAGTGCCCTCATTGGATTCGAAGGTGGGCAACCTTTCCGGAGGCAATCAGCAGAAGGTCGTTCTGGGAAAGTGGCTGGCGACGAATCCGAGAATCCTTATTCTGGATGAACCGACGCGAGGCATCGACGTCGGGGCCAAGGCGGAGATCTACAAGATCATCAACCGACTTGCATCGCAAGGGGTCGCCATAGTCATGATCTCTTCGGAGTTGAACGAGGTAATGAATATGTCGGATCGTTTGGCGGTGATGAAGGGCGGACAAATCACGACCGTGCTGCAACGCGGGCAATTCAGCCAGGACGAAATCCTCAAACACGCCTTGGGCTGACAAAGGAACACACCATCTTTGAAAATAAGGAACAGAACAATGAAAACCGAAACCAAATTCCTAGATAATGTGGAGAACATCCCGATTCTTGGATCCATCGCTCGAGTCGTCAGACAGAATATGGGCATTCTGATCGGCTTTCTGGTGCTATTGGTCTTTCTTGGTGTCTTTGCCGAGAACTTCCTGTCTTGGGCTAATCTGGTCAATCTGATGCGGTCGGTGTCGACGAATGCAATTCTGGCGATTGGTGTGATGCTGTCGATCATGTTGGCTGGCATCGACCTGACCTGCGGTGCTCTTGTGGCGCTCTCAGGTGTTGTCGCGGTCCTGAGCATGGCCCAGTTCGGTTTGCCGCTACCGGTCGCCCTTTTGCTCGGCGTGCTGATTGGGCTGATCATCGGCCTGCTGAACGGCCTGATCATCGCCTATACGGGTATCCACCCCTTCGTGGTGACGTTGGCCATGCAGAGCATTTGCCGCGGTGCTGCATATCTGGCGGCCGGCGGTCAGCCGGTTACGGTGCGTTCCCCGGCTTTCACCGCTTTGGGCAATGGCTATCTTGGTCCGATTCCTTTGCCCGTGATTTATATGCTGGTATTGTTTTTCCTGCTATACCTGTTGTTGAACAAGACGAGACTCGGCCGTCATATCTATGCGTTGGGCGGCAACCCCACTGCTGCGAAGTACTCTGGCATCAACGTAACGCGTGTCAAGGTCTTCGTATGGGCCGTTTCCGGTTTTCTGGCCGCTTTCGCCGGTGTGGTGCTGGCCTCACGCATGTCATCCGGACAGCCGACAGCCGGTGTGGGCTATGAGACCGACGCCATTGCCGCCGCGGTTATCGGCGGAACGTCGATGTATGGCGGTGTTGGTCGAACGAGTGGCGTGTTCATCGGCGTACTCATCATCGGCATGATCTCCAATGGTCTGAATCTGCTGCACGTAAATTCCTTCTGGCAGTACGTCATCAAGGGCGTCATCATCTTGGTTGCCGTGTATTTCGATATGCGTAAGAACAAAGGCAATGTGCGTACCGGATTCTGACCTTGCACCCAATGGAATAGGGTTGTAGCGATTCGTATGTCGGGTCGTCACAACCACAAGTAAACGAATAACGAGGAAGTTATGGAATTCTCACGCAGACTTAAACTACAGAAAATGGCGGCCGAATGCCGCAAGGACGCTTTGCTAATGGTCCAGGCCGCACACTCCGGCCATCTGGGAGGCTCTCTTTCGGTGATGGATATTCTCACCGTTCTGTACTTCTCCGCAATGCACGTGGATCCCGACCATCCTGACGACCCGGATCGGGACCGTTGCGTTCTTTCGAAAGGCCATTGCACTCCGGCAATGTATTCCATTCTGTCGAAGAAAGGATTCATTCCGCATGATGAGCTGAAAACGTTTCGCAATATCGACAGCAATCTCTCCGGTCATGTTGAAATGACAGGGATTCCCGGTGTTGATATGTCTGCTGGCTCTTTGGGGCAAGGACTATCGGCCGCTCTGGGCATGGCTTTGGCGGCTGGGATTGATGGTCGCTCATACAAAGTGTACTGCATTCTCGGAGATGGGGAGATTCAGGAAGGCCAGATCTGGGAAGCGGCACAGGTCGCATCCCATTATGGAGTGAGCAATCTGACAGCGATTATCGATAACAATCGGATTCAGCTCGACGGCTTCACCGATCGCATCGGGGGTATATCGAAAATCACGGAAAAATTCCGTGCGTTTGGGTGGAATTCCATCGAAATCGATGGCCATGATGTGGAGAAGATAGATGTTGCCCTTAGCGAAGCGGCAACCCAGAAGTTGGCGCCAACCGCAATCATTGCCAATACGGTAAAAGGATATGGTGTCTCCTTCATGGAAAACAATCCGAAATGGCACGGCAACGTCCCAACGGAAGAAGAATTCAAACTCGCCTTTGAGGAAATTCAGTTGACCATTGACCATCTTGAACTGTTGAGGATTGGAGCGACGCAATGAGTAAAGAATCAACCCGAGAAGCTTATGGTCGTACATTGTGCGAACTGGGGGCGACGAATGACGATATTGTGGTTGTTGATGCCGATCTGACGAGCTGTACCATGACTTCATACTTTGCCAAGCGATACCCAGAGCGTTTTTTCAACGCGGGCATCGGGGAAGCGAATATGGTTGGTATGGGTGCGGGTCTTGCCTCTACGGGGAAAACAGCCTTTGTGAATTCCTTCGCCATGTTCAGTGCTGGACGCGCTTATGATCAGGTCCGCAATTCGGTATGCTATCCGCATTTGAATGTGAAGGTCGTTGGTACCCATGCCGGTTTGTCCGTCGGGGAAGATGGCGCGACTCATCAATGCATTGAAGATATCAGCCTCATGCGCACCATTCCTGGAATGACTGTGGTCGTACCTTGCGATGCGAGAGAAGCCGCTGCGGCGACGGCGGCAATTAGCGAATACTCTGGCCCATGTTATCTGCGGTTGGGGCGCTCGCCGGTCGAAACAGTTACCGATTCGGTGAGCGACTACCATTTTGCAATCGGCAAAGCCGTGACGATGAGGCAAGGCTCCGACTGCACGATTGCCGCGGCTGGGCTTATGGTTGCGAAATCATTGGAAGCCGCCGAAATGTTGCATCATGAGCATGGAATTAGCGTCAGAGTAGTCGATATGCATACCATCAAGCCGATTGATCGCCGGGCTATACTTGATGCGGCTTCGCAGACTGGGGCCATCGTTACTGCGGAAGAGCACAATATTATAGGTGGCTTAGGTTCCGCAGTGGGTGAGGTTCTGGGGGAGACGTGTGTCCGTGTTCCCGTAGTCAAAGTAGGCGTGGAGGATGTTTTCGGGCATTCCGGTACAGCAGAAGCTTGTCTCGAACGATATGGATTGACTGCGCGACATGTAAGTGAGGCGGTGCTTCAGGCGCTGCAGATCAAATAGTCGCTCGCAGTCGTCACGCAGTAAGAATTCGCCGCCTTCGCGCCTTCAGCGGAGGCGGCCATCAGTGGTGTCTCGGCAGATGAGAATACGTCCTATGTTTGTTAGTGGACATAATGGGTTCTTTGTCGGAACAGAATGCGCCACGATAGACGTCGCCTGATGGAGATGGTAGGCGCTTGAGCCCACTGTTATCTGGGCGTGAAAGTTAAGCGCTGACTTTTCCTTTTTCGGATGACAGAAGGAAATTTATGTTTCCTGTGGATGATGATGCATTCCTTGATTGGGTTAATATGTGACCTAGATTTATTCGAGAGATTCTTGCAATTTTGAGCTTTGCGTTGCGCTGAGAGCTAAAACGACAAGCCGTGCCATACCCCTAGCTGCACCCTTGACGGTGCTTCGATTTTCCGTCGGGAATCACTCTTGAATGACGGTTTATACGGCAAATAAGATGTCAATGCTGTAATTATGCAGAGGGGGAGCTGAAAATCTTATGGGTATATTTCTTACATAGAGAAAATAATTCAACTTCTCGTTATGTAGAGAAACAGAATTGCGGGTGTGACTGGCAGTCAGTCGTACCTCCTCCCTCTCCGATTTTTGCGGGGGGGGGGGTATGAATGACTGCTTTTTTTACGCAAGGAGAGAAGCGATGAACGCAGGCGAGCGTCACCTCGGTAGTCGAATACCCTTCCAAATATCCAAGCACATCATTGTTGTACTCATCAGCCTTATCGTGGCGCTGGGTTCCTGCTTGTTTACGACTGCTCCGGCGCATGCCGGCACGCCGTATACCACTACGAATAATTTGCTGAATTCGGTTGGTGGCACGGTCTACATCGATAAGAACATCGACTGGAAAAGCGCCGCTCAGTATTACGCTAACGGATCGTGGCACAATGTGTCCGATCTGACGCCTGCTGATCCCGCCAACCAGGACGGTAATCCCGTGGATTTGGAAAACGGCTGGAAAATGCGCTGGATACATACGTATTACAGCGGTGTGTACATGGTGTACCGGGCTCCGGATAACGGCAAAGTGACACTTTCGGGCTCTACGTGGAGCGGCTTCAAGATGCGCTTCAACAATATCGGGTACACCACCTCCGGTGAGAGGATCAGCTCCATCGTTGAGTTTAACTCAGTGCATGCATGGCAGCTCGACTCCGTTGGCCTTAAGGAACCCGCTTTTGTCTGCCCATTCCATTTGGGAGACCGCTTTGGTCCTGCAGCTGCTGCGGTTGCCAACAGCTATCCTGTGTCACTTACCGGATATGGAAGCTCTGAATTTGATGTTGGCATCAAATCGCGCTTCACGACCACGCTGGTCACAGACGGGACCGATACTCCGATCGAGTCTGACAATGAGTTCAATGTTACGTATTGGGATATCGACCAGCCTATTCATCACGGCGCCAATGCTTTCCCCCGAATCGCCGACTTCACCCATCCAGGAAGAGAGGGCGTAGGACTGGTCAGCGGATACAAGTCTGCGCTGATTGGAAACAACACCACGCTTAAGGTTTCTGAAGAGGGCGGGACCACATGGTTCAAATCCAGTAAAAAGGATGATTCAAAAGTACCGGATGACATCTCCACCGTCGTGGCAAAAGCAGTACCCAGTTTCGTTACTGAGTGGTCTGGAGAAGGATGCGATACCGGAATGGGGTACGATTCCTCGGTCACCGTCTATCCTGAATGGCCGGCCCCGGTAAAGTCACCGGAAAGTCAGAAACGTAATCGTGGTGAGATCGCTACTTTCGATGTCACCGAAAAGTTCCCCTATGTGGCTGACACCAACAAGGCGTCTTCCATCGTCATGACCGATACCTTGGATAATGCCTTGGATGCATCGCACGCCACGGTGAAGGTATTGAAGAATGTATCGGGGAACTACGTTGACGTCACGGACAACTGGACCATTGGCATCTCCGGTCAGACCATCACGGCTACGGCGAAGAATACTGGGCATGGATATGCCGAAGACGAGCATGTATTCCATATCAAGGTGCCGGTTTCTACTACAGCTGACTTGAATTCGTATGAACGTGAGACCATCGATGGGATCTCTTATTGGAAGGTACCCAACCAGGCTTCCGTGGCGATCAACAACAACGCCAAGGTCACCAACACCGTGCACGTGTTCGTGCCTTACGAAGCCAAGGGCTCGATTCAGCTCAAGGCCATTAAGCACCTTGAAGGTGGCACCTTGCAGGGTGGCCAGTTCACCTTCACATTGAAGGATCAGGACGGAACCAAGCTCGACACGCAGAAGAACGACGCCTCTGGCAACGTCACCTTCAAGGAGATCGAGTACACCCTGAGTGATGTCGGTAAGACCTTCACCTACACCATTGAGGAACAGGCGGAGAACACCCCGGGCGTTGTGTACGATACCCACGTCGAGACCGTCACCGTCACGGTGGAGGATGCCGGCGAAGGAAAGCTGAAACTCACTCCGTCGTATGGCGACAACGTCCCGGTATTCAAGAACACGCGCAAGATTCCTCTGACTGTCATCAAGAAGTCGACTGACGGCAGTCTGCTTCCCGGTGCGGAATTTACGCTCTACAAGGATGACGGCAACGGTGTCTACGACGATAATGATCAGCCCGCTACCGTGTATTCCGATGCCAATCTCACCGCAGCCATTCCGGGCGCCGTCGTTACGACCGATGGCAACGGAGAGGCCCACTACTACGGCCTTATGCCGGGTACCGACTACTGGCTCAAAGAGACCAAGGCCCCGGCCGGCTACAACCTTGATACTGCGGCTCATCTGATTTCCGTTGCACATGATGGAACGGTGAGTACCAAAGACAGCGGCGGAACAACCGCTGCGCTGCCCCTCAAAGACGGGGTGGCCGCCATTACTATCGCTGACGAATCCATTCCCAACTTGCCACATACGGCAGGCTCGGGTGCGACAGCCATACTGCTCTTCCTCGGAAGCCTTCTGGCTATCGGAGGCGGCGGTGCGGTCATGCTTCGTCGGCGGTCAGGCTCAGGACTGCACAGCCGGGTCTGAGCAATCAATGTAATCTTCCCATCCCCGATGAGAAAAGGAGAAAAGGATATGGGAACCGTTCTCAAGCAGAAGATGAGCATGCTGGTAGGCTTGCTCGCAGCGATCGCCATGGCGTTCGTGCTCACTCCGGTTGCGGCGCACGCTACCCCGACGAGCCCGACCGATGTGGCCGATAGCACGGTAACGATCAACAATCTGATTGACGGTGACACGGTGGAGGCCTTCCTCATCGCCGATGCCGATATCGATGCGTCGAACAACCTTACCTACACGATGGCCGCCAATCTGCCGTCTGCCTATGACTCGATCGATAAGATCAAGGTTGTTGCTTCCGATGGCAATTCATTCCATCAGGGTAGCGACATGCAGAATGCCGCCAGCGCCATCGCGAAGGCGTTCGCTGACGCCGGTACGACTGCGGCGGCCAGCGCCACCGCATCCGGCACCTCGGCCACGCTTACGCTTGGTAGCGGCTACTACCTTGTGCGCGTGACGAGCACGAGCGGCCAGACCCGCGTCTACCAGAACATGGTCGTCGACGCGAGCCCGGTGGCCAATGCCTCCGGAACCTATGATGCTCACCCGGCCCAGACCATCGACGTCAAGAAGACCGATGTGACCATCAAGAAGGGTGTCGGCTCCGAATACAAGGAGTCCACCGACAAGTACAGCGTGGGCGATATGGTCCCGTTCAAGGTGGAAACCGTCGTTCCGAACTACCCGGCCGACTCCAAGGATGCCACCTTCGAAATCAACGATCAGCCGACCGCCGGTCTTGAAATCGACACCACGTCCATCAAGATCAATGGTGTGGCTGCCGTTTCCGGTACTGACTACACCATCACTGCGGCTACCAACGGCTACACCATCAAGTTCGCCAAGGCTTACGTGCTGGCTCACCCGGGTGAGGCTATCACGGTCACCTACAACGCCAAGCTCACCTCGGCTGCCTTCTCTCACGATGCCAATGATGTGACCGGCAACACCGCCACCGTTACCTTCAACCCGAACCCGTACACCTCCACGACTGTCACCCCGGACAGCAAGACCAAGGTCAAGACCTACGGTTTCGTGTTCAAGAAGACCGATCCTGATGGCAACGCCCTGAAGGGTGCCGTCTTCGAGCTGAAGGTCACCAACAAGGATGGTTCCACCACTACGCTGACCTCCACCTCCGACGAGAACGGCTATGTGTACTTCGAGGATCTCGGCGAAGGTACCTACACCGTTACCGAGACCGTGGTGCCGGCAGGCTTCAGCAAGGTCGCCGACCAGACGTTCACGCTGAACGAGGCGTCCTGCACCCAGGACAACCCGGCCACCGCCGTTGTCGAAAACAACTACCTGGTTTCGTCGGTGAACGTCGTCGATCCGAAGCAGCCGGCTCTCCCGATCACCGGTGCGGCGGGCACCTTTGCCCTGACCGCCGGCGGTGCGGCCCTGCTGGCAGTGGGTATCGTCTTCTTCCTGCGCTCTCGCAAGCAAGAGCTCTAAGAAGCACTCAGGCGGGCTGAAGACCTTGTCGTCTGCACAACATGCAAGGCACGCCGTGAAAGCAGGGGGACCTTCGGGTTCCCCTGCTTTTGCCGTGTCCGGTACCAAAAAACGCTTGAGACGAAGGCGCCGTCTGCGACTTGCCGCCGCCAGTCTGATTCTGCTAGCGGGGCTTGCGCTGATAAGCTACCCATTCGTCAGTGACTGGCTTAATCAGCGTGCGCAGGATGCTGTGAGCAATACTCAGCAGCAGACGGTCGCTGCCTTGAAACCCGCGGATCTCTCCGCGGAAAAGGCGAAGGCGGAAGCATACAACGCCCATTTGCGCGACGGTAGTTCGCGAGTGGTCGACCCTTTCGACCAAGATGATGCTTCCCCTGGCAACGACGAGTACGAGAGTGTGCTCAACGTCGCCGGTGATGGAGTCATGGCGGAGCTGATCATTCCTTCCATCAGCGTTGACCTGCCCATCTACCACTACACCACAGAGGAGCCGCTTTCGCATGGAGTGGGGCATGTGGTGAACACTTCGGTACCCATCGGAGGTGACTCCACCCATAGTGTTTTGGCCGGGCATACGGGGCTTCCTACGGCGCGACTGTTCGATCGGCTTGACGAACTCAAGAAGGGTGATTGGTTCATCATCCGCGTTTTGGGGGAGGATCATGCCTATAAGGTCTATTCCACCGAAGTCGTGCTGCCGAGTGAGGTGGATAGCCTCACTACGGAGGAGGGCCGCGATCTGGTGACGCTCGTGACCTGTACGCCCTACGGTGTGAACACCCATCGTCTGCTCGTCCATGCCGAACGCACTACGGTGCCTGCGGGATGGAATGCCTCCGAAAGACCATCCGTACGTTCCGTGACGCCGCCTGCCGAGTTGCCGCGTCATCTTTGGGTCTATGCGATTGCCGGAGCGTTGGCCGCCGTCGGTATTCTCGTGGTTGCGTGCCTGGTCGGCTGGATTCGCAAGCGTCGGAAGCGTACCCGAACCCGGGCGCGACGGTCGAAAGGCTAGATGCAAGCGCCTCAATGGCAGCCATTCTTGTAAAACGTGGCGGTATGCCACCTAAAAACCATGTAAAACGTTACGGAAAGCCACCCAAAAAACATGTAAAACGTTACGGAAAACGTGGCAGTTGATTATCGACAGTTGTCGACCTGCCTGTCCAATCAGTTCGAGATTCCGGATTCCGATTTCGAACTGAAGCTGATAGGCGAGAGGGATTCCAAGAAGCCTTCCACAGAGCATGGGGGAGAGCAATGCTGTTACAAATACCATCTGTAATGTGGCTAACGTGATCTCCATGCCGGTGACGTGGAGGTCGGATTCGTTCCAAGTCGGTGCGAAACGGTGCCGTTGGATGAGTATCGATGAGATGCTGGACGATCCGCGAATCAACGAAGTCAATCATGATGTCGTAGCCATGGTGCGTGACTCGCTTTGATCCGGCTTCTTTAAAGTTTGGTCGAGCGCTTTAAGTGCGGAATGACCAATTCTTTGGCCTTCACGTAGCATAATGAGTGTTCGGATAATCAAACATATCTTTTTTGTTTGATTATCCGAACATTGGATGGGAGGAGTACTTCATCAGCTTCGGCCGAGCACGTTTTTTATCCTGGACTCATAAGTATTCCGCGCGATTGAAGATGTGATATTAGGGACCTGGGCTCGTGATTCCTGGGCATAGATGGGAGATTAGTAGGGCGAGGTGTACCCCGCCCCTGGAGGGGGCCGAATATTCAGTCCCAGATTCGTAAGCCCTACTTGGATCGTAAGGTATACGAACAGCGTGTAATTGTTCCATAGTCTCGGTGCGAACGCAAATTTGTGCATTTGTTTGAGGACCTCTCATGAGCCCCGTACGGATACTCAGAGAAAATGGGAACCGAAGTCACCCGTCTATGGGGGAAACCATAATGGATACAGTCTGTTAAGAGAAGTGCAGTTAAGCTTAAAGAGTCTCCGGAAGCAGGGCGCTCAGGCTTTTCTGTATATGAGAAGCAGAGGGCGAAAGGGTTATTGTATGGCGGGCAACGCCGATAACGACCGCTATGTAGAGACGTCAACCGGCGTTCAGCATGTGTTCATCGTGGGTTCGAAGGGCATTCCGGGCAACTACGGAGGGTACGAAACCTTCGTGGATCGGCTGACCGAATACCATCGGAGCACTCCTTCGCTGAAATATCACGTAGCCTGCAAGGCCAAGGATTCCAAGACTTTTGAATACCATAACGCTGATTGCTTCAACGTAAAGGTACCCAATATTGGTCCGGCGCAGGCCATCTATTATGATGTGGCCGCATTGCAACATTGCGTCAACTACATCCGCGCGAATCGCATCCCGCATCCGATTGTTTATGTTCTCGCATGCCGCATCGGACCGTTCGCAGCCCACTTCCATCGCGTGATCCGCAAGCTCGGTGGCAAGCTGTACATCAACCCGGACGGCCACGAGTGGATGCGCGCCAAGTGGAGCGCACCGGTACGCAGGTATTGGAAGATCTCCGAACAGCTCATGGCCAAGCACTGCGACCTGCTGATCTGCGACAGCAAAAACATCGAGAAGTACATCCACGACGAATACGGCAAATACGATCCGAAAACCACGTTCATCGCATACGGCGCCGAGACCCGCAAGAGCTCACTGGCGGACGATGGCCCGAAACTGCTTGACTGGTATACGGAGAAAGGCCTCAGCCCGAAGGGCTACTACCTGGTGGTCGGACGTTTCGTGCCGGAGAACAACTACGAGACCATGATCCGCGAGTTCATGCAAAGCGGGTCCGAGCGCGACTTCGCGCTCATCACCAATGTGAGCGACAGGTTCCTGGAGGAGCTCAAGGAGAAGACCCGCTTCGACCGGGATCCGCGTATCAAGTTCGTGGGCACCGTATACGACCAGGAACTCCTCATGAAGATCCGTGAGAACGCGTACGCATACTTCCATGGCCATGAGGTCGGCGGCACCAACCCGAGTCTGCTCGAGGCGCTCGGCTCCACGGACCTGAACCTGCTGTTGGATGTCGGCTTCAACCGTGAGGTCGCCGAGGATTCGGCCCTCTACTGGAGCAAACAGCCAGGAGACCTGGCCAAGTTAATTGACCACGCCGACCGCATGAGCGTTGCGGAGATCACCGAGCTGGGCGGGCGCTCCACGCAACGCATCCGGGACGCTTACAGCTGGCAGCACATCGCGGACGAGTACGAACAGGTATTCCTCGAGAAGACTGCGGAGTAATACAGTGAAAATTCTGGCCATACATAATTTCCATCGCTCCGGCTCTGCTAGCGGTGATGATCAGGTGTTCAAGAGTGAGACCGCCCTGCTCGAGAAGCATGGCCATACGGTCATCCGTTATACCGTATCGAATGACAGCTTCGACAAGGCGGGCATTCTGGGCAAACTTGGTGCCACGTTCGGCATGCTTTGGTCGTTTGGGAATTATCGGGCTGTTTCTTCTCTGATTGTTCGCGAGAAGCCGGATATCGTACATGTGCATACGTTCTTCCCATTGTTGTCGCCATCGATTCTTTATGCGGCGAAAAGACAGGGTGTGAAAGTGGTTGCGACCCTTCATGATACTCGTTTCGTCTGTCCGGTGGCGACCTCACTACGTGACGGTCATATTTGTAACGATTGCGGTGATGGTCACTATCTACGTATGGCAAAATATGCCTGCTTCAAAGAATCCCGTGTCCAGAGTCTGGCCGTTGCTGGTATTTTCAAATATCATCGTCTTCGCAAGAGTTTCTACGAGCAAATTGATCGCTACATCTGCCTGAACGACAATCAGATTCATTTACTGGAAAACATTGGTTTCGATGGCAAAAAGATAGTTAAGAAGTACAACTTTGTCCCTGATGCGCAGGCAAATACTAAGCCGGTCAAACGTGAGGATTTGCCCAATCGTTATGCAGTGTTTTATGGCCGGATTGGTGCAGAAAAGGGAATCAGGATTCTTCAACGGGTCTGGAACGAGCTCGATGACATCCCTCTTGTAGTAATGGGGGGAGGCCCCCTTGAAGACTCCCTTAAAGCATGGGCCAAACAGCATAACAACGTATATTTCCTCGGGTATACACCTCATGAGGAATGCCTGTCCATTGTCAAAGGCGGTGAATTCGTTATGTTCCCGTCAATCTGGTATGAAGGCTGTTCAATGGTGGAAATCGAGGCTGAAAGCTTGGGCAAACCTTTAATTGCAACAGATTTGGGTTTTTCCGCCGAAGCCATTCAGAACAATGTCAACGGTTTGAAAGTTCGTTTGAACGATATCGATGGGTTTGTGCAAGCAGTACGAATTCTATGGAACGCTCCGGAAGAATGCGCTCGGATGGGTGACGAGGCACGAAAGGATTACGAGGCCAAATATCTTCCTGAAGATAACTATGAGCAACTCATGAATATCTATCAAACAGTGGTGCAAGGAGAATGACCAATGGGTTTTAGTAGTAAAATCAGTTCAGCTGATAGATTCATCGTTCTTGCCAGAACAGGAGTGAAAGCTCTGAGAGGCTTGTGGAAAAGGCTCTTCGTCAGGAAGGTGCGAGGCCTGTTTCTCATCGGCAGGCACGTGACGCTCTCTCATGCGCATAACATCTGTTGTGGTAAGAACGTTAAGTTCGAGGATTATGCCGAAGTACATGGATTATGCTCACATGGCTTGAATTTCGGAAACAACGTGACCATCGGTAGAAACGTGATGATTCGTCCGTCCAGCTATTACGGTGGTGACTGTGGATATGGGCTGACCATGGGAGATAACTCCTCAATCGGACCGCATGGTTACATCGGATGTTCCGGCCCAATCACCATCGGAAACAACGTGATGATCGGGCCGAAGTGCAGTCTTTTTGCTGAAAATCATGTCTTTTCTGACGATGAGGCAACGATTAAAAGCCAAGGAGTCTCGCAAAAAGGAATCACTATCGGAGACGATTGCTGGATTGGCAGCAACGTTATCATTTTGGACGGTGTGACCATCGGTAGTCATGTTGTCATTGGTGCGGGAACGCTAGTGACGCATGATATTCCTAGTAAATCTATAGTAATTAATCTAAAGAAGCTTTCGGTTAGAAGCTTGTAAATTTGTCAGAAAGATATTGTAATGGGAATAAAGAGATATGAGTTAAATCATGTTCTTAGCGTTTATGCAATACTTATTCCAGTACTTTTTTTTGCATTGAATTACTGTATTTTCAGTATCGAATTTAATATAATAGAATTCTTGATGGTTATAATAATTACTGTCAATACGCTTTTTTTTTACGGTAGTGATCATGATTATCTTGATCCAATAGTATATTTTCCTATCCTGTATTTTGCATTATATTGGATTGGAGATTTTGATTTTGGATTTTATCCTGAAGTTCCTCAAAAGATGTGGAACCTCTATTTACTCGGATTGATTGGCTTTTATCTTGGTGCTTATTTCTGGAAAATCGGAAAAATACACTTTAAAAAAAAGAAGTTAGTTGAGCTGTTAAATGCAGATTCGAGAAAAATCTTAGTTGCAATATACCTAATATGTATGATATCCAAGATGATTATGTTCGCAAAAAATGGCATACCATTATTTGCAAGTAATATTGATGCTTCTAGGCAAAATTCGGCAGAATCCTTTGGAATATTAAAGGTAATTTCTTCTGCATATACTGTAATAGCGGTTTTTATATGGTATGATATGCTTCTGAGGGTCAAAAATAGACAAGAAGTTCCTATAATAAATTATTTGATTTTATTGAGTTCATTCATTGTTGCAATTTGCGATGTGTCCAGATTGCTGATAATACAAATGATTATACCAATGATTTTAATATATATTATTAAAATCAAGAAAATTAAGTTGACGAAAATATTATCTCTCGTATTTCTTATACTAATCTTTATCGGTGGAAATAAATTAGTTAGAAATATTTTAGATAACCCTGAATACTACCGCTATATAACTGATGATAGAGGAACAAATTTATTTGAGAACATTATGCTCTCATGTTTTACTAGCTTTAGGGTTGGAATTGACGATCTGCGTCAATTAGTTGATGTTGTTCCCTCTGTGCATAGTTATACCCATTTCCAGATGTTCCTGAACTCAATCTTAACAGTACTCCCCGGTAAACAGGTCGTAATTGGTTACTATGTAGCTGAGTTACTTGGTATGAAGTTTGATGGGATTGGTGCTGCCACCACGATTCTTGGTATGTTCTATTTGGATGGAGGCCCGGGGCTAATCCTTTTAGGAATGGCTTTTTTGGGTCTATTCATTGAATATTTTTATACCAGGTATGTTAGAGAAGGCCAGATTGATATTACCAATATTCTTGCTGTCTATGTACTCTATTACTCAATTAATTGTTTACGTACGAATGTAATGCCAACAATTGAACCTCTACTATTCATTGCCTATTATTTTGGTTTTGGCATCTTAATAAGAAGTACTTATGGAAAGGAAATGAAATGACCAATCTTGTTATTACCAATGTCTATTGTTATCTGAACAAAGGTGATGCAGGTATTGTAATCGCGATGCTTGATAAGTTGAGGGACAAATTCGATAACCCCACTATTAAAATCATCTCTCTCTATCCCGAGTTAGACAAAGATAAGTATGGAGATGACGTCGAAGTCATTGCTCCAAGTATTTCTGTATATAAAAAAGATAATGGTATAGTTAAAAGTATAAGAAATATTCTTACTTTTTTTGTCATGACTATTAAAGAAAAAATACATTGTTATGATTCAATGCTAAAAGCATTTTCTGATGCTGATCTTATTATCAGTTGTGGTGGCGGCTATATGCAATCTTTCGGGATAAAGCATTTTCTGACAGATTTCATTTATCACTATTCCCAGCTTTATGCCGCAAAACTAATGAAAAAAAGATATGTGATCTTTGCACAGACCATCGGACCTTTTGATAAGTGGACAAAAAAAATCGTAAAACCCATTATTGAAAAAGCGTCTTTAGTTCTTACACGTGAGCCAGTCAGCTATAAATTCGTTAATGATAATTTTGATTGTAAAAATAATATTCTTACATCAGATGTTGCCTTTTTGTTAGAATCAGATAATCTTGATTTTGATATTGATAATACAAAAATAAATATTGGAATTACAATTCGTGATTGGAATTTCCCAGGAAAACCTAATAGTGTTTTGCTCAAAAGAAATTATATTGAAAGTATTATCGCATTCGTTAAACATACACTCGAAAATAACTCTCGTGTCGTTTTTTATTTTATGCCTCAATGCATCGGCCCTAATTCAGATAATGATTTATTCATAATGAATGAGATCTCTTCTGTTATCTCTAGCTCAAGAGTCCATTTTATTCAAACTGACCTAACACCAGGTCAATTGAAAGGTCTATATGGGAAGATGAACTTTTTTATAGGAATGAGGATGCATTCAAATATTTTTGCACTCGGAGCAGATATTCCTTGTCTTGCAATTTCATACGATCGTAAGACTGACGGAATTATGCAGTTGTTTAATATGACACAATATGTCATTAACGTGGAAAAAATAACTGAGCAGATACTCACCGATCGTTTCCATGAACTTATGAACGACTATTCAGCAAAGCAGCAAATTGACGATAAGAGAAAAATGATTGAGGCAGAGGCATCAAAGAATTTTGATTTACTAGTTAAATTGGTATAGGAGTGGAATGAAAAGAGTATTAATTGTAGACGCCTTTCAAGGGCTTGGTGGCGAAGAAGCAATTGCTTATAAGATCTATAGTGCAATCGATAGGTCAAAATTTGAGGTCTATCTTGCTGGCCCGCAGGATTCTTCTTACTTGGAAAAATTTCCTCCAGAAAATTCTCATTGGATGAAGTTCAATCCAAAAGGAAAATTCAACTTCAGGAGAATGTATACATTTCGAAAGCTTGTTATTGAAAATAATATTGATATTGTAAATGTTCATGGATACTCTGCCGGTTTTTTTGTCAGGGTTTCTCTTGCTGGCCTACATAATGTTAAAGTTTTTTGGACTATGCATCTAGATATATCCTCCGTGTCCTCCATGAATATATATAAGCGTCATATAGCAACTATCTTAGAAAATCATTTAAACAATTCTCTCTTTTTCACTGATGAGATTATCGCTGTCTCAAAAGAAAGCAGAGACAAACTGATCGATAGGGGTGTCGAGAAAGTCCCAATAGAAGTTATTCATAATGGGATTGATTGTAATAGGTTTAAAAAATCTCACCTTTTCTCCCAGAAGGGTATCTCTATAGGATTTATTGCACGTTTATCGGTGCAAAAAAATGTCTCATTCGTTATTGAAATCGCTAAAAGATTGGCAAGTGAGAATTTCGATTTTCATCTTTACATTGCTGGAGATGGTGAACTTCGAGAAAAGGTGGAATCTGAGATTAGAGAGTATAATCTTGAAGATCGAGTCATACTACTAGGATTTCGAAAGGATGTCCGTGAAGTTTTTGAATTAATTGATGTTGTGATTCTTCCTTCTCTGTATGAATGTTTTCCTGTTGTTATTTTGGAATCATTAAGTGCAGGGATACCTGTCATTGCTTCCAATGTTAATGGGATTCCGGAACAGTTGGTCAACGAGAAGAGCGGCTATTTGATTAACCCAAATGATCTTGACTCAATGATTCATTACATAAAAAAATATTCGTCTGACATTTCCTTAGCAAAAGAACATGGTTTTTTCGGTCGTAAATATGTCAGAGATAATTTCTCTATCGATAAGATGATTGATTCTTATAATTCAATCTTTGATAAAGGACAAATATGAGAAAATATCATGAGTTATTTAAGAACATCGGTCTATTTGCTATAAGTAATTTTGCGATTAAGATTATTACATTCCTATTAATTCCGTTATATACTTTTTATTTGAGCACATCTGAATATGGTATTACAGATATGCTAAGTACTGTAATATATCTATTGATTCCAATCTTGACAATTTCATTATCCGATGGAACTCTTCGCTTTTGTATTGAATATTTCGATAATAGGAACTCTTATATCTCTGTGGGATTCTTTGCTACTTTCTTGAGTAACATTGTTGTTTGTTTACTTCTTCCGTTACTTGATTTATCTTTTTTCGGTGGTTTGGGGGAATATAAACTATGGTTCGTTCTTTGTTATGCGGTAGTTTCTTTTCAACTCTTTTTCTCAAATGTTGCTAGAGGTCTCAACCAGATATCTTTGATTGTTATTTCTTCTATTATTTCTTCTTTATTTAATATTATATTCTCTATTCTATTTATCGTTCTTCTTCACTTTGGTATTAATGGTTTTTATATTTCACTTTTTCTAGGTAATCTATCGGGAATTTTTATATATTTGATAAGAGGAAAGCAGTATAGATTTATACATCTTTCTTCATGTCGGGATCGTTCGATTATTAAAGATATGTTTCACTATTCTTTACCATTGGTTCCTAATGCTCTTTTTTGGTGGATTACGCAAAGTTTGAATCGTTTTTTTATTAGTGCTTTTTTAGGGATTTCTGCAGTTGGTCTTTTTGCTGCTGCTAGTCGTGTTCCTAGTATTATGCGATTAGTGACTGGCATTTTTGAGCAAGCATGGAATCTATCCGCGTTTCAAGAAGCAAAGTCTAAGAATAAAGATTTTTTTTATACTTCAGTTTTTAATATATATAATTCCATTTTATTGATGTTTTCTACAATATTAATTATATTTTCATATACGATATCGACTTTTCTTTTGAAGAGAGATTTTATTTCTTCGTGGATTTATATCCCAATTCTATTATTGGCGTTTTATTACAGTTCGATAAACTCTTTTTTTGGTTCTATCTATACGGCGTCTCTAAAAACGAATTTTTTGTTTGTTACAACCTTCGCTGGAGCTTTTGTGTGTTTGATTGCTAATGGAATTCTTATACCGTTGTTTGGTCTGTATGGGGCCTGTACCGCTTCATGTTTGAGCAACGCTGTTGTTTGTATAATGAGAATGGTTGATTCAAGAAGGATTGTGAAGATTTCATTTAATATATATATAATGTTTTTATCTCAATTATTATTTATCACCCTTGTAGTTGTGCATCTGTCATTTAATCAGATTGTTATTGATGTTTGTCTAGCGATAGGTATATTGATCTGTTGCTTATATGAATGTAAGCCTCTTATCCTGAAACTGAGGTAGTGAAAAGTCAATAACTGTTAGCCACTATATGCGTTCTATTGTTTATGACATAAACTATATGATCGAATATTTGCTATGTTTGTTAGAACATATGTTTATTGCCTGAAATTTTGTATGCTTTGAAGCACGTCTGTACATGGCACGATAATCAGTTCATTTTTACGAGGTTGTCATCGAAACAGAGAACGTTTGGATAATGAGAGCATGTGATCTAGGTTCATCTCGAAGCTCTGGGGCGTGCAGAAAGGTGAGCATGGCTTGCGATTTTGGACTACAGTCCTGTCCGTCCTGCGAAGCCTATGCCGGTGACGTTGCCGAATACTATATGCGGGACACCATCTCGGGATGCTTAAACATCATGTTTAATGGGTGACGCGTATTCCTGCAGCCTTGCTCGTCAGTAGCGCATATTTCGAGCATGGAAACGAAACCATGACGGAATAAAAGGGTTCAGCGTTGGCGCTTGTTTTTGGGCATCATAAGCTTCTGATTTGAACACTGTTAGCGGGATGGTATCGGTGAAAGAGGAACACGGATGTTGCCCGGTTTCTTGGTGGACTACCGAGTGCTTAACGACCAGCCGGTGGTTTCCGGGAGGAACGGAATGATGACGCCGGTACGTGTCCGACGGCGTATCAGGTAGCCCGAGGGAAAGGGCCTGAATCATACTTGGATGGCGAAGGAGCTGGGCGTATTACACACGACCGTGATCAAGTACGCCGGCTAGTGATTACCCGTCCAAGTCGGGGGACGGTGTTCGTGGGAGTGGACCGCTGGTCGATGACAGGTACGTGGACATCATGGATTGGATGACCGATGATTTGCGTATGCCGGCCATGAGACGATCATACACGCGGCCAGCGGTATGATCGTCTCATGGCCGGATGCGGGTTCTCCCGAGTTTTGTATTTGTTGGCGCGGAGTTGGGCGAAGTGCTGGAGACGAGAACATCGCTGTGTCTGTTTAATAGAAGTTAGGCCGGTGCGACGTAATCATCCAGTCCGAAAAAGCGGTGGGAATTAGTCCGTTTCGCCGAAATGGCGGGATGAAGGGCACCAGTCCGCCATAACCCGGTTATTTTCCGAGTCAAAACACACCCGCCGATAAGGCCACCCGAGAAAGGAATGACGAAACCGGTGTCGATGCAACAACGTATCAGGATTCTCGACGCCCGGGGCGTGCCATGGCGTGGAATCGCCAGACGGCTTGGCGCGTTGAGGGATACCATCAGGAAATACGCGACCATGGAGGACTGCTCCCCGAAACCCGCGGTCAGGAAGAGACGGCGTTCCCTGATTGACGTGTATTCCTCGTGGCTGGACTCGGGCGGGCCCATGCCCCGCAAGCAGCGCCACATCACCAGACGCGCGCATACCGGGCTCGTGGAGGAGGGGCTCCGGGACTCGTATCTCGGCGCAGCGCTACGTGAGGAGATGGCGCGGGGAACATCGGCGATGACGGGTACCTCGGGTTCGACCGGTATGCCGGCGTCATGCAGGTCGAGCCCGGCGGGGCCGTCAAGGTCCGCTACCTAGTCGCCACGTTCCCCCGCATTCGAACATGCGGTACGTGGCCGCCCTGCCGGGCGAGAACGTGGAAATGCGTATGCGAGGGGCCGGCCCGGATCCTCGACTGAATATTCGTAGCTTTCAAAGCCATTGATTATTCCCTTTCAAGGCCACCGTTATTGCCGAGGAAGGCCAGTGGCGGACCGGTTCAGGGTCACTGGCTGTATTTAGTCAAGTCGGCGTTTCGTGATTAGTCACGAAAATTTTTCGGTTTTAG